>Ga0265327_10000469_pt1 | contig 71527 bp, 69 predicted proteins | sample 41621metaG_FD_202089 | JGI IMG/M metagenome (GOLD analysis project Ga0265327, IMG submission 202089) | Rhizosphere microbial communities from Carex aquatilis grown in University of Washington, Seatle, WA, United States - 4-16-21 metaG | ecosystem: Host-associated > Plants > Roots > Rhizosphere...
GTTCAGAAGACGCCAAACGAATCTACGGGTTACGTAACCGGGCTTGCGATTTACGTTGACCCAAACCTACATAACGTCATCCTCATTTTTTCTTGCGCAGAGCAAGTGGGATATTCAGAAGGACAAAGTTTGGGTCCATTGGCATTTGCCCCACGCCTTTAGGCTGTGGATCCCAAGGGTCAATGAAAAAAAAGGGCCTTTAGGGTTCCCCGCCGTAGCATAGCGAAGGAGAGCCTAGCTTGCAGTTGTTGAGTATTGTCGACAAAGATGCGGGTATACGATAGGGTCAAAACTTTGGGTCAATACCATTGCGCATATAAAGCGACAGTCCAAAGCGTGGTTATTCTTTTCAGTCCCAAGCATTCAAAGTCCTATTTAGGCATATTCAAAGCAATGATATGCCCGGTAGCCTTTTCCTGAAGGAAGGCGGCTACGTATACATCACTGGCCTTGAGTCCTGCAGGTATAGGCAAGTCAATATCATCTTCACCGGGTTTATTGAAAATCATACTGCGAACAATATTGATATGGCTAAGGCTCCTCCCCCTGTTTTCACCATTGGCAACTTCTGAATTCGCCTGCCTCTGAATCAGAACCAATACCAGGCGGTCATCCTTGCGGGAGGCAGCAGATGTTTTGTAATGAACTCTGATCTTATCCTCACTAATGTTTTGATTGAGGCTGATCGTAGCTATGGCTCGGTTCGTTAGACCCTTCTCAATGGCTTTGTTGATTTTTGTAGCATCAGAACCGGTCACGGGCAAATACCCATTCACTACAACCTGAGGGGTATACACCGCCTCAGTATGTCGCAGCGCAGCGTATTCCTGTTGCCGTTCCGTAAACAAGTGTTGACTATAGGCATCTTTCCATCCCAGATGATCCCAATAATCGACATGAAGACCTATGAAGAGCACATTCCGCCCCTGGTAATCGATTGCCAACTGCTTGAATAGCCGGTCAGCAGGAGGACAGGAGGAACAACCTTCTGACGTAAACAATTCCACTACGGCGAAGCCAAGAGAATCCTTCTTACCATCATTGCCCGATTGAGGCGCTGATTTAGGACTGAAAGAACAAGATGCCAATAGGATCACCACGGCCAGGACTGAAAATAAAGTACTTGAAATGAATTTCCGGTAGTGCATGGCAATTATTTTAGTGCAGCTTAGAGAATGGGTCGATTTAGGAGGAATAAGTCTGCCAATACTATGGCGGTAACTGCCTCAAGCACGGGTGGTACTCTCAGGGCTATCACAAGATCGTGCCTGCCTTCGATAGCCAGGGTTTCCATTTTTCCGCTATGAGTATTGAGTGTCTGTTGCACTTTAGGCGTGGAGGACGCTGGCTTGACCGCAATGCGAAATACCAGGTCATTACCATTCGTCAGGCCACCGACAACACCACCGGCATGATTGGTTTCTGTAATGCCCTCTTTGGATTGCAAGGCATCATTATGACTGCTACCGGTCATTCTCGCTGCAGCAAATCCTGTTCCGAACTCAATACCCCTGATGGCCGGAATAGCCATCACCGCATGGGCCAATAAAGACTCCACCGAATCCCAGAAAGGTTCGCCCAGCCCAACAGGTAGTCCCTGAACCCGGCATTCGACGATCCCACCGACCGAGTCACCAAGGGCTTGCGCTTTTTCCACTCCCGCCTGGATATCGCTTATGCCCCCAATTTCCAGGATATGGGCTCGAATACTATACGGGTGTACCAGTTTCTTGGCAACAACCCCTGCTGCGACCAGGCCAACTGTTAATCGTCCTGAGAAATGCCCCCCACCCCGGTAATCCTCGAAGCCCAGGAATTTTTTATGGGCTACAAAATCAGCATGTCCAGGCCTTGGAATGGCCCTGGTCTGTTCATAGTCCGCGGATCTCGTATTGCTGTTTGGAAAGAGAATACAAAGGGGCGCACCGGTGGTGAAGCTATCGAAGACACCCGACTGAAAAACAGGGACATCCGCTTCTTTCCGTGAAGTACTACCAGCTTGATTACCTCCCTGTCGGCGGATCATATCGGGTTCAAAATCGGCTTTGTCAAGGGCAATACCCGGTGGGCATCCATCTATGATAACGCCTGCACAAGGACCATGGGATTCCCCAAAGATCTGAATCCTGAAAATCCGGCCAAAACTGTTCATGTCCCGTAAAGTTATTCGCTGTAAACAAGCTTGCCACCTAATTTCTGATAATCCTTAAAAAAATCGGGATAAGATTTTGCGACACAGGAGTAACCTGAAATAGACATGATCCCCTCTGTCCCTAATGCAGCAATTGCCCCCATCATGGCAATCCGATGATCTCCATGTGCATCCAAGGCGGCCGCCTGAATCGGAGCTCCTTTTATGATCATGAGATCATCCTGAAGGGTAACTTCCACACCCATTTTTTGGAATTCTGTCTGAATAGTCGATGCCCGGTTACTTTCTTTATGAATAAGCCGTCCGATACCTGCAATCACCGATGTTCCCTCAGCAAAGGTCGCAAGTACTGCCAAAGGAGGAAACAGATCCGGACAATCAATTGCATTGAAATGGAAGGCATTTAATTTCGAAGGTCGAACAGTGACCTGGTTCTGCTCTACGGAAATATTCGCACCAGCATCCATAAGTGCTAAAAGAATAGCCCTATCCGCCTGAGTACTGAAACAGTCTATTCCTCGAACAGTAACGGGACCATGCTTGGTACCAGCCACCAGCCAGAATGCAGCGGCACTCCAATCCCCTTCAATTTCATAACGCAATAGTTGCCTTACCGGTATTGATGAAGGAAAAAAGCTGAAATCCTGGTAATCCTCATGGTCCGGAAAGTTCAGGTTTAAGTCATCCATGACTTTTAAAGTCATGTCGATATAAGGTTTGCTTTTAAGCTGATGTACCCGGATATGGGTTTCCTTGGTAATAATATAGCCATAAGCGATGATAAGTCCACTCAGAAATTGAGAGCCTAAGCTGCCATCATAATCCAGATCTATGGCTTTTAGCGGCCCATGGATGTGTACTGGAAGATAGCCATCATTAGGACTTACCTGAACGCCGAGTGACGGAAGTTCCTTCCGAAGGAAGGGCATCGGTCTTCTATTTAATGGGGCATCACCGGATAGCTCAAACTCCTGGTTAAACAAACTGAGAATAGGGATCAGCATCCGAGAAGCGAGACCGGACTCTCCGAAATGAATCGCGTTAGGTAAACGTTGAAGCTCCGGAGCGATTAGAGAGAGACTTCCATTAGCCTTAGATTTGAATCTATATCCTGCATTGGCCAGGATCTTTAACATTACCTGGTCATCTTCAGAAAACCCGGGATTGACTATTTCCAGGTTGCTGTTTCGCATGAGCGTAATAGCCAACACCCTTTGCATCATACTTTTGGAAGGCGGAACGCTGAGTGTTCCCTGAAGTTGTTTGCCCGTAATTTCAAGAAAAGGCTTAATCATGCGAAGCCAAAAGTAGCGCAGGGCTTGATTTATCTTTGCCAATTAATTTCCTGTTTCTTTTCATGCCCCGTTACGCTATTGAAGTTGCTTATGATGGTACTGCTTTTCATGGTTCCCAGATCCAGGGAAATACCCCAACAGTTCAACGTGCAATAAATGAAGCTCTCAGTACCCTATTGCGACAGCCCATTGAAAGCTACGGTGCCAGCAGGACGGATGAAGGGGTTCATGCACTCGGAAATTTTTATCATTTTGATGCTCCGGTTCTAATGAACCAGCATAGTATGTACCAATTAAATGCCATACTTCCCAATAGTATTGGCATCCGGAATTTCTATGGAACATCCGATGAGTTCAATGCCCGTTTTGATGCCGGCAGCCGGCGATACCGGTACCGGATCTATCGGAAGAAGGATCCGTTTCTAAACATGCGCGCTCTTCATTTCCCATATCAATTGGATTTGCAGGTTTTGAATGAAACCGCCTCCGTTTTGAAGCAATACCAGGATTTTGAAAGTTTCAGCAAACGAAATGCCCAGACAAAAACCTATCTCTGCCAGATTATCCAATCCTATTGGCAGCAAAGTGGTGAGGAATTACACTATGTTGTGGAGGCTAATCGTTTTCTAAGAGGTATGGTAAGGGGTCTCGTTGGAACTCAGTTACGTGCTGGGAGAGGTCGTTATGATGTGCAGGAATTCCGGAAAATTATTGAATCCAGGGATTGCCGCCGAGCCGACTTTTCCCCTAAAGGCTATGGTTTATACCTGGAAGCCATTCATTATCCGGATGGCATGCTTTTAAAGGCTTAATCTACTTTCATCAAAATTAAATTGCGCAATATGCGCTTCGTTCAAATTCCCAGCTTCAAATTTGCTCCCGGCATCCCCTTAGCTTTTCATCTTTTTAATTACCATAAATTTTTACGTGATTCATCCGCTCCATCATCCTGTCAGCCATTCATTAACACTTTATAATGGTTGCAAGATCAGCTATACAGACGAGGGAGATGGCCCACAAACCATCCTGTTTGTGCATGGATTGGGGGCATACAACCGCACCTGGATCAAGAATACAGAGATACTTCAATCCCATTGCCGATGCATAGCGATCGACCTTCCCGGAAATGGCCATTCTTCTACCGGGGATTATCCCTATACCATGGAATTCTTTGCCCATTGTCTGATCGATTTTATCGGTCGCATGAAGCTGCAAAATGTGATTTTGGCAGGACATTCCATGGGAGGACAGATCGTGCTTACCGCTGCCATTATGGAACCTTCCTGTTGTGAGCGGATCATCCTCTTTTCGCCAGCTGGTTTTGAAACTTTCAGTGCCCATGAACGGATGATGTACGAGGCTTCGCTGAAATATTTATCGATGCTTACAAGCAACAGGCAGGCGATCCAGCACCTTATTCATACCAGCTTTTATCAGTTTCCAAAAGATGCAGAACGTTTGGAATCTGAATTGATTCGGATCATGGAACATCAGCCCGGGCAGCATTATAAGACCATGACGGACCGGTGTATTGCTGCTATGCTTGCTGAGCCCGTTTTTAAAAAGCTACATACCATTAAGCAACCCACCCTGATCTTTTTTGGAGAAAAGGATGCCTTAATACCCAATACCCTGCTGCACCCTGGCACGACACTTCGTGTTGCTGAAACCGGTAAGAAAGAATTTAAGCATGCCAAATTGGTGATACTGAAAAATTGCGGGCATTTTGTTCAGTGGGAAAAGGCATCATTGGTCAATGCAGCAATTCAGACCTGGATTCAGGAAGCGCTACCGGTGTCCTGATCTATTTTTTAATTCCCGGGAATTGCATTTTTAGATCCTTCATGGTTTCATGCAACTTGTCTGCAACCAGGTATTCCTTGTACCAATTCTGGTCGGAAGGAATAATGTTCCAGGGAATTTCAGAAGTATGCTTAAACATCTCTTCATAATAGTTCTGGTATTGATCCCAAAATTTGGCCTCTTCAAAATCCTTCTCATTGTATTTCCACATCTTGGCCGGATTCTGCATGCGTTCGTCAAGTCGGATTTGTTGCTCTTCAGGTGATATATGGAGATAAAATTTCAGGATTTTGGTATTTCCATGAACATGCAGCAATCGTTCAAAGTCATTAATGGCGCGCATCCGAAGTTTTGCTGTTTCATTATCACACCAACCGTGGACTCGAGTGACCAGCACGTCTTCATAATGGGAACGATTAAAGATCTGGATCATTCCCTTTGCCGGACTGTGCTGATGAATGCGCCATAAAAAATCATGGGACAATTCTTCAGGAGTTGGCGCCTTGTAGGATTTTACCACGACCCCTTGTGGATTCATGGAACCAAATACATGCTTGGTCAATCCATCCTTTCCACTTGCATCCATACCCTGTATGACCACCAGAATGGAATGTTTTGATTCTGCATAGAGCAAATTTTGTTGTTCATCCAGGTCCTCCAATAATTTTCTCAGCTTGTCCTTGGTCTCCTTCTTGTCCAGGTGCTTTGGAGCACGCGTATCAATATCCGATAATTTGATGTGGTTCATGGGATTTGTTGTTGTTTACTAAGGAAAGAAAAAGCCTGCCTATTCGCCTGAATGGCAATTATGAAAATAATCGACCCGGCTCGTAAATGCAAGTAAGGTCGGTCAAATAAAGGCTAGGGTATTGACTTCCGACTAATCAGCATTCGTTTCTTCCTCATTTAACATCCGGCGATATGCTTTGATGAAAATGGCGCCCAGATTGCGGAACGGTGGGACATATTCCTTAAAATCATCCTCCGGTTTTCCTTTGCCTTTCAAAAGCAGTTCGATTTCATTCCACATCGGGATCCAGTTAATGTCATCACCCGCTAATAAATGATTTTCCATGACCTTAACAATAAGATCATTGACCGCCATAGTACCGGTTTGCTTGGTGGATATCAAGTGTGCATCCGGACTATGATCCAATACCTTACCCAGATTATGATAGCCCCCACAGGAGCCCAGAATAATGATGTGATTCGACTTCTCCATATAGTCAATCGTTGAAAGGAGGTGGTAACTATGCCCTCGGTGAACCAGGATGGTTGGATGGATATTCTCAGCAACCAGATACTTTTTAAGTGCCTTCTGAGCCTCATCATCCTTATCCGTTTCATTATCCAAAGGCAGATTGGCAAAAATGACGACCCGTTTTCCGGTTATGGAACTGATAGTTGTCCATTGAGGGCCAGTAACAGCCTTCCATTTGCCGTCCTTAAAATTGCCCATAAAATTTTGATAGGAATTTCGTCCATCTTCATCCCCATAGAAAAAGAATTGCTCATAAACGATCCCACTATCATTTACAAGACTATGGTTTGGCATCCGGTTGATCGGCGGAAGGTGTAGAATCTGAGATAAGGAGTCCGATATATCCTTACTGGCCAGGGTAGCCAGCAGTCCATAGACAATTGTACCCTTTTTATTTCCCGCCTCGCTGACCCGCTTATAATTATCCCGAATTTCATCCCGCAGGAAATCAGCCAATACGGAATCTTTGATCGACCCAAAGGCATCCGCAACATCCACCGCATCTTCCAGGTCATCCAAATGCCCGTTTTCCAACCCGGAAATGAATTCTTTCATCACCACTGATTTTTTTTCCGGCGCTATGGTTGCCAGGAATTCACTCAGTTTGCTGTATCCCGCACACATCCGGATAAAGGTTCGGAAATGATCATAGCGCACCGTATCAAACAATTGATCGCCAGTCAGGCCTTTCATCCGTTGCATCATCCGGTTGAAACTGCCAATAAAACTGGAGGTATAGATCTGATCCTGTCCATAAACAATCACGAAATACAATTCCTCCGGACTAAGGCTGTCAATACATTTAAACCGCACTGGATCCGGGCTTTCATGAAGTTCATTCATCCGATTCACATAAAGGCGATTGGCACGGTACTGCAGTTCATCGGTATAGGTTTCACCGCCAAGACTATCACCCTGAAGCTTGAGCCGTACCAGGTTTTTGTAAAACAAGGTCTCATCAGCAGTGATTTGATCTACTTGCGCTATGGTCAGGTGGCCATGATAGATATCCGAGATAAATGACATGGCCTTTAAAGGCGATTTACTTTCAGTGGCAACCTTTACTATGGCCTTAACCAAAGGATCCTGACAACGTTTAACGGCCCCGCTTAAAAGAGAATTGGTGCTGGATGCATACTTATAAACCTCATTGGGTGACTTCCTAGCTGTAGCAGCAATGATATCGCAGGCGAATGGTTCATTGGCTATCTCTCCCAATCGTTTGATCATCATCAACGGGTCACTGATACCAACCTGTCGGTATACATAGGAACGGGCTTCATTATTGCCTTCCAGGACCTGGACGTTGAAAAGCGTATAAATATTCGCATTGTCCTTTACGAAGTCCATTAATTTATTCTCATGCCGGGCAATGATCAGATCATGCATGTTCATCACCACCTTACGATAAAAGAAGGGGTCTGATTTTGTATCATGATTATACCCATTCACCATATCTGTCACATAGCGCAGATAGCGGATCTTGGTCTGGGTTTCCTGCTGTGGATCCGTAAAAGGAAGATTTTCGATCATCGTATCCAAATGCCGGACTCCAAAAATCATGGCGTGAGTGATCGTATTGGATGCCAGGGTATCATCTCCAACCCAGATATAATTATCCACCTTTCCATCGGAGGCATCCGCCCCACGAATAGCTCGATTCAGGTAAACATGAAACAACTCGCGGTTACGGGGAATGGGATGGATCAGGGTATCGATATCGTAAATACTTTTCTCCTTTACGACTTCCTTTTTCTTCTTTCGATCCGCATGAGCAGGAATGACGAAAAACAATGCCATAAATCCCAGTAAAACGATCCGTAAACTCTTGAAATACATAGATAATCTAATTAACGCCATTCCATACAAAAATAGTGCAAAGCAGCAGCCAGCCTGAATTTACTAAAGACTTGTAATTTGTTTAACAGCTATAAAACCCGGGTCCGGCCTGAGGTATATCCTTAAACGCCCATAAATACAGGCTTTCTAAAAAATATTTATACAAATGTTGTTGGCAACACGCTTAAGATCTTCCAGTCTATCGAAAACCTCGACTAGCTCAGTTTAGATCAGAATTATGCCATCAGACTTGGGTAAAGCGGAAATGCATTCATTGCTTCATTCACCTCTCCTTTGACCATGGCAATGACCTGTTCGTCATCCGGAGCCATCACTACCCGATCAATCCAGGAAGCAACCTGCGCCATATCATTCGCTTTCATCCCACGGGTTGTAATGGCCGGAACGCCGATCCGGATACCAGAAGTGATAAACGGTGACTTATCATCGAACGGCACCATGTTCTTATTGATCGTGATATCTGCACGAACCAGCGTATTCTCCGCTTTTTTGCCGGAAATATTCTTGTTCCTGAGATCGATTAACAGCAGATGATTGTCGGTGCCACCACTTACGATATTATAGCCCTTGTCCAGGAAGGCAGTTGCTAAAGCCTGGGCATTCTCAATCACCTGTTTCCCGTATTCCAGAAACTCATCCTGTAGGATTTCGTAGAAAGCAACTGCTTTTGCAGCAATCACATGCTCTAACGGACCACCCTGTGTTCCTGGGAAAACGGCCAGGTCAAGAAGGGCGCTCATCATACGGATCTCTCCCTTAGGGCCTTTTAATCCCCATGGATTTTCGAAATCTTCCTTCATCAGGATGATACCACCTCTTGGACCCCGCAAGGTTTTATGAGTAGTGCTGGTAACAATGTGGCAATGTTCGAAAGGGGAAGAAAGTAAGCCTTTGGCAATAAGGCCAGCAGGATGCGCCATATCACAAAGAACGATTGCACCAATTTTATCTGCAGCAGCCCGGATACGTGCGAAATCCCAGTCACGGCTGTAGGCCGATGCCCCGCAAATGATCAGTTTCGGCCGATGTTCCATGGCCTGTTTTTCCAGGGCATCATAATCGACCCGTCCATCCTCCTGGCGAACTCCATAGAAAAAGGGCTGGTATAATTTGCCGGAAAAGTTAACGGGTGAACCATGAGTCAAATGCCCGCCCATACTTAAGTCCAGACCAAGGATACGATCCCCTGGCTGCAGGCAGGCCAGCATTACAGCTGCATTTGCCTGGGCACCACTGTGGGGTTGGACATTGGCATAACCCACGTTGAAAATCTCCTTCGCACGGTCAATAGCCAGCTGTTCACTCTTATCCACGACCTCACAGCCGCCATAATATCTTTTACCTGGATAACCCTCCGCATATTTGTTGGTCATCACACTGCCCATAGCCTCCATCACCTGTAAGGAGGTGAAATTTTCGGAGGCGATCAACTCCAGGCCATGGCGTTGACGAAGGAATTCTTCATGGATCAGATCAAAAATGGCGGTATCGCGCTGCATGTAGCTGGAATGTATTGGTAAAGAGTTCGCAAAGTACTACGCAAAGGCAATATCTGACTTCCTTTGAATAATTTGATAGTTTTAATGGCAATGAAATACTTCAAAATACCACTAAGAATATATGCAGTAACATTTGGTGCAATTCTATTTGGATTGGGTATTTATAGTGTAATGACAAGAGGACTAATACATGATAGGGTTAGTTCACACCCCGAATCATACGGTAATCTTACATCTATTTTGGTACCATTATTGGGTGCCTTTATGTTGTTTTTCGGGATTAAAAATTGGAAAAAAATCAAGTAAAAACGATCAGCATTTAAAACCAGTGCTACCTCATATTTGGTTCGAAAAATTTTATTGGGACAGTGCACTAATCCTGTGTGCTGATATCATGTTTTTTATCCTCAGAAATATTCGCAACGGTCCAGGTGATCCTTTTTTCCTGACTTGTCCCTTTTAGTACGGTTGGAGTTGCTTTTGTATTCCTTCATTATGGAAGTTATTTCGTCTTTATCAGCAGAGATAATTGGTACCTCATATGAACCACAGGCCTTTCTGGCCTGTGGTAGCTTTGTGCTTTAGGGTTCCCCGACGTAGCATTGCGAAGGCCTCCTACGCCGATGGCTTCGGCGGCCAAGAAGGGCCTAGTTGCCCCGTGCCTTTAGGCCGGGGTTGAAAGAGCATCTTAAAATGTCAAGGGCTTCAGCCCTTATTTTATTGTAATAAATCAACTGTACAGATCCAGCGCAAAAGGCTAACCGACTAGTACCCACAACTTCCCTTTGCATGATCTCCCAAGCTTCGTACATAGCTTTTAAGTTCGTACCGCCTTACTTTTCTTTTGCTTCGCCAAAAGAAAAGTAAGCAAAAGAAAAGGCGAATCGGCGAAATCGCTCCGCGCGCCGAAGCAGCTCTACGCTGTTGGGAAAAGCTCGATTAAGCAGCATGGCGCTGATTTTCGTCCGCTTTGGTTGCTCCTATTGAGCTTTATAATTCGTATCTGCTTTGTAACATTATACAACGCCACCAATCGTATCATTGGATGAAAAGTAAGGCGCCATCATGGGCTGAACGGTAGTATTTCAATTCATCAGTTCAATTACAACTTTGAGATGTCAATGCTTTGGATCTTCCTGAATTTGCAACCATGAGCAATAGATCATTAGCTCATTTGATTTGTGGATACTCGGTAGCGCCATCAGGGTTCCCCGCCGTAGCTATAAGCGAAGGCCTCCTACGCCGATGGCTTCGGCGGCCAAGGAGGGCTGGGGATTCAAGGCATACCCCCCAAGAATAAAATGGGGCCTTTAGGGTTCCCCGCCGGAGTATTTCGAAGGCCTCCTACTCCGATGGCTTCGGCGGGCTAGGAGGGCTGGGTTTAAGCATTTACAACAGAAATCAGGCCTTGAAGCTTGCTCGCCCGCCGGAGCATAGCGAAGGAGGGCCAGCCATAGCTTTAGGCGACGGCTGGCCCTTCCGCAGGTTCTCTTCAGAATGTTCAAAAAAATAGATCATTCCAAATACACACCAAATAATGAATAAAAAAAGGGGGCTAAAGACCCTTGACATTTTGGGGGCATTTCTAATCCCCGGCCTAAAGGCACGGGGCAACTCCCTCCGATCCACTCAATGGCCTAAAGGTCTGGCATTTCTGTAGTACCTGTTAATCCCCAGCCTAAAGGCACGGGGCAACTTGCCACCCCAATCATCAATAAAAAGAGGGCTAAAGACCCTTGACATTTTGGGGGCATTTCTAATCCCCAGCCTAAAGGCACAGGGCAACTCCCTCCGATCCACTCAATGGCCTAAAGGCAAGGAATTTTTAGGAGCCTCATTTTTACGAAAAAAAACCTTTAGCGCGGCAAAATAATCTATAGACAATTATAAACAATTGCAAGTCAATAACTTAACTCGAACTAATTTTTCAGGGTGCAAGTCAGGAAAATGAGTGCAACCTCATTTTTTTCGAAAAATTTTATTGGGACAGTGCACTAATCCTGTGTGCTGATATCATGTTTTTTATCCTCAGAGATATTCGCAACGGTCCAGGTGATTCTTTTTTCCTGGGGATGCCGGCGGACCTCACAATCCATCTTGCTGCAGATCCTGCAGGAAAATTCCAGGCAACCATCGGTATGTACAAATAGCTCCAGACTATCCCCAAAGTTTTCACGCACCAGTTGTTCCACACCGGATACCTCATCATGGCCTTTCAAGATATTAAAATACCAGGGAATGGTTATATGGCAATCGAGGTGAAGTGTGGATCCGTACTTAATGATCCTGAGATTGTGAAGATCGATCCAGTTTTCATTTCGTTGGGATTGAAGTTTAGATACGACCTTATCCAGTAGATCATCATCCGCCTCATCCATGATCCCCGCAATGGAGCTCCTTAATATTTTATAGCCGGAGAAAATGATGATCAGCGCGAAGACAAAGGCGAGCACATTATCAATCCATAACCAATGAGTAAATGAGATCAGGATCAGTCCAATCACGATACCAGCGGTAGCATAGGTATCGGATTGCATATGCTTTCCACTGGCAATAAGTGAAAGGGAATTGTTTTTACGGCCATTTCGAATGGCGTAAGCACCAGCCACGTAATTGAGCACACCGGTAGCAGCAACCAGGTAAATCCCATAATCCAGCTTTTTAAGCAGGTGTGGATGGTACATATTACTCAGGGCCTCAAACACAATGACCATTCCTGAAACAAGCATGAGCGTTCCTTCTACAGTTGCTGAAAGGAATTCCACCTTGCCATGGCCATAAGGATGATTTTTGTCTCTTGGCTTAGCAGAAAGATATAAGCTATATAAGCCGATAAAGCCACTTATGACGTTAATGATGTACTCCAGCGTATCCGTAAGGATCGCAACGGAATTTGTAAAATACCAGGCTGCCAGTTTAATCAGGAAAAGCCCTACAATAATTGCTGTGAGTAATTTCTGTACTCTGAAATTCTCCTGGGTGGTCGTCATAAAGTGCTTTAATCCTCTGGTAAGCCCTAATTCATTTAATCGGGCCTGCAAATTTACGACTTGGCTTTGGGCGAGCGGATTAAATTCAGGTAGGAAGTACACCAGGATGAAAGGCCCCCCAACAGGGCGCCCAAAACGGTGGTCAAACCCAAATACCAGATATAGCCCGGTAACTTGAATAATTGGGCCAGCCTCGTGGAAAGAATATGCTGATTCGGTAAGTCCTGTAATAGGGCAAATCCTAGCCACAATAAACCGAGGCTTATCATTCCAGCAAGAAAAGCCTGCCCCGGATTTAACCGAGCTAAAAATGAAAGGATCCCAATGACCAGGCATGCGGACCACCATGGCATAAACCATTCAGCAATGGCAGCAAAAATGATCATGATCAATATAGTTACAACAAAACGCATGATTGCTTGAATGGAAGTTCAGAAGGGATTTTGAGGTTTATTTTAGCCTGGAAGCAGCTCCCATTGGTATTTGAAAGGATTTGTGAGTATACCCATTTTCAGAAAATGCATCTCATAATAGTTGCCCTTTACCCAATTATCAATGTACTCCCCATAATGAATGGACCCGGGATTACCGCTTTGTCCACCAGGATATATCGCATATCCCTTTGGTATGGAATCCATTTCCACAATCATCCTCCAGGAGGGACCATGGTTACCGGAACAGGCATTGATCGTATTGCTCCAGCCACCAATAGGCAATTGCGTATAGGAAAATGCAGGTATTTTGGCCAAATGAGTCAGGCTGGTATTTTTTACTTTATACCATTCCCATCCCGTTTTTTTGATTTTCTCCAGCGAATCCCGGGTTTCCTGAAAGGCTTTATGAATGATGTCCTGCAAGCCTTCTACCTGAGCCGTTCGTTTATCATCATAATAAGGCGATACAGAATCTTTCAACAGTAGTTGGATGGTTCGTTCAGAAGATGGCCATTTAGAGCTATTCGGGAAATCATCCTGCCAGATATCGGTATACAGCCGGTTCCACCAGATTTGGATGGCCGTTGCTTCCTGACTCTTATATTTCAGAACATCATCCAGATCGGTGTCATGCTGAAAGTAGGATTTGAGTAGTTTGCCGGCATCCACAAATTCAGCTTGGGTTCTGATGTCAGTGGTCAGATTAAAATTTAAAAGCGAAAACAGTGTATTCTGTATACCCTTCATATTTTCAGCACTTAGTTCAGGGGCTTTATAGCCTGAACCGCGACACACCGTACTTGGGAACAAGATTTCTTTATTCGAATAAATGAGTTGGCGATAAAGCGCACTATCCTTTTCATGAAGAAACCCTTCGAGTAACATGTAATGAATCTCCCAACTCCGCCATTCCGTAAAATTGCCATTATAATAATAAGGGTAGGTACTGTCGGTCACAGCCTGATTCGCACTAACCAAATACCCCTGTTCCGGATTTAAAACATGTGGGTTTTCCCCCATCGGGATATCCTGACCCCATAGACTCAGACTATCCTGGCCTTCCATAACAAAGCGTCCCTGCCCCTTCCATTTATTGATAAACTGCCCCTGTCCCCACATCGCAATATTTCCGGCACCATCGGCATAAACAAAATTTTGCGCGGGGCATTTGAAGTTTGCAATCGCCTGTACAAATTGCTCATAATTTGCTGCCCGGTTCAATTGATAAATGGCCAGTAGCTCATTCGTACCCCGGTGCCCCATCCAGGTGCAGGCAAGCATCTTACCACTCTTCGCCTCATCCGGAAATTTGGGTTCGTACATCACGGGCCCATGAACAGTGTACAAAACGGTATCCAGATAATCAGCCCCACCCTTCACCCGGATCTGCTCTACATGCACTTCATATGGGCGCCAGGTACCACAGAACCAATAGCTTCTTTGGCCTGCCTCTGCCTGGTCCTTGATTTCATAAAAATCCTTGACATCCCGATAATTATTGGTAAAGCCCCAGGAAATTTTGTCATTAAAGCCAATCACGATCCCCGGTGCTCCAGGCAATGAAGCGCCATAAGCATTGACACCCGGAGCGCTCAATTGCATTTCGAACCATAAGGAAGGAAGATTGAGACCAAGATGCGGATCATTGCATAAAATGGACTTTCCTGAGGAACTGAACTTTGAAGAAATCGCCCAGTTATTGGAACCTATCCCGGCCCCGGCTTCATCCTGTCCGGACCTTTCAGACATAGATATACTATTCGCCGAATGGGATGTAAAATGCGCCCAGACCTGATCCCCAGGATATTTTGGAGTCGGTAGCGATGCCGCAGGAAATGGTGTATGCTCCGGAATAACGGGTTTGCTACCTGCTATCTTCTCCGGAAACAGGAAATCAAATTGCTGCTGGCCTAATTGATCGCGAAGCTGACTGTAAGCAATATCATCCGTTTTCCCGGTGAGGTCATCGGCCATATATTTCAGCAGCAGGGCACTCCTCAAATTTGTCCAATCTTCCGGATAAAAGCCCATGAGCTTGTATTCTACCGGGAGTCGCTTCTGATTTAGGCTGTGGATATAGGCATTGATACCATCCCGGTAGGCATCCAGCATGGCCTTTGTGCGCGGTTCGGCTTCCATGGCCTGCAGCGAATGTTCTGCCCCCCAAACCATTCCTTTCCGGCGTTGACCACGATCAAATTCAATCGCTTTGGAACCCGCCACTTCACTGACCCTGCCGCCAGCAGCACGGGTCTGAATATCCATTTGCCACAGCCGAAAACTGGCATGCACAAAACCCTGCGCATAATAAAGATCATGTTCATTGGAAGCCTGAATATGGGGTACCAGCCGATCTTCCATCCAGATACTAACCGGTCCCTGCAATCCATGGAGTGTGGTTTTGCCACTAAAATCCTTACTTACGGGTTCTGCAGCTGCAAGAGCCCCATTGATTGGATCGATAATACTTCCTAATGCAGGCAAAGAACCGAGGGGTCGGTTCAGAAGCCAGATAAGTGCACAAACCAGGCAAAGCGGAAGGATCCGCAGGATTCGCATAATGGAAGTCTTTGCAGATAAAGCTAATGAAAAACCCTGCCAATTTCAAAAGGAACTAAATAGAGCTTGCTCATAAACTCGAAGCCAAGGTATTTTGGCGAAGGATAATATTTATTGCTATTAATAGTTTTTGACAAAGACAATGAGGTGCGTTTATTAACCTACAAGACAATGATACCACGGATTACATTGTTTCTAAGCAGAACCTATTTATTCATTAGCAGACCCTTTATTCAGCGCCATTCTTCGACTTCTATTGGCAGCCATAACCATATCCACAGCCTTTTGGGGGTAAGTGGCAACCTAATATATTGCTGTAAGATCGGCGGGGGCAACGACTTCGTTTGTTTTGGCTGTGTCATCTGCAGACAACCGCTAATGTTGTAAAACAAGCTTCATGGAGTATGAGGTGCCGTCTGATTTCTGCATTTGGAGGTAATAAATTCCTGCAGGATATTCACTTAAATCGAATTTTGTTTGAATGTCGCCGTTTGGGTTAACTACCAACCGCTGTGTTATTTTATCTCCGAGGCTGTTGAAAATCTGAATTAATAAATTGCCTTCCGAAGAATTAAGCACTCCTTTTATTTCAAATATATCTGTTGAAGGATTCGGTATAACCCGGAAATGATTGAGGCCTGCTGATTCTGGTTCAATACCTGAAGTTGAAGGGGTGTATTTGGCTATATAAAATTTGCCACTTGTATTTACAAAATAGCCTGTCACATACACTTTCCCATTTGCGTCGACTGCCATAGCAATTATATCGCTGTCCGCTTTGAGTGAATTCGCTCCACCTAATTCCGACCAGGAAGTTCCGTTCCATTTAGCTACATATCTGTTTCCGCTAGAGTTGGTAAAAAACCCTGATGCATAGATATTTTTATTAGCATCCGCAATGATTTTATAAATATTATTGTTTGCATTAAGGGCAGCGCTTCCAGTACCTAATTCTGTCCAGGTTGTGCCGTTCCATTTAGCAACGTACCTCTTACCGCTACTATTGGTGAATGCACCTGTTGCGTAGACATTACCTGAAGCATCTGTAGTGATACAATTTAAATAGCTATTTGCGTTCAACGCATTTGCACCACTCCCTAATTCGCTCCAGGAGTTACCATTCCATTTAGCCACATAGAAATGTCCACTGCTGTTAGTGAATGAACCGCCAGTATACACGTTTCCAAAGGTATCTGCTGCAATCGTTCTGATTTCATCATTTGCGTTTAAAGCATTGGTGCCGGAACCAAGTGCGGACCAGGAAGTGCCATCCCATTTTGCAATATATTTATTGCTATTATTATCGACAATCCAACCGCCTGTATAAACATTCCCCTTGTTATCCGTACCTATAGCAAACAGATCGCGGCTAGCATTCAGTGCGTTGGCTCCGGAACCAAGTTCGGACCAATTTGAACCATCCCATCTAGCAACATAAAAGTATCCACCACTATTCGGGTATGGACCAGTAGCATATATATTGTCTTTTGAGTCAATAGCCAATACTTCAATAACGCTATTTTTGAAAATATTAGATCCGCTTCCAATTTCGCTCCAGGTGCTACCTTTCCATTCGGCAACATAATTCTTACTATTTGCATTTGTAAAAAAGCCTGCTGTATAAATATTGTCGCCTTTATCGGTGAGCAATTGAGTGAAGACGTATTTCGAATTAAACGAAGTGGAACTATTTCCTAATTCGGACCAACCAGTCTGGGCATAGGAGCCAAAACAAAAAAGAATACCCGCTAGGGTTGCGGTGAAAAAATTAATTTTCATAAAGATGGGTTTAAAAGTTTGGGGTATAAGGTAAATAACTATAGAACAAATACTTATGGCTAATTTTAACTACCAAATTACTATAAACAAATCAAATTGCAAAATAACTGAACGAGTTGATTAGGGATGTAAAAATGTACTATAACATTGATCGTATTTTGATTCGCAGGTCTTACCTCTATTTATTCTTTGGTCTCCAATGATCCGTTTAACGTTGCATCAGCCTTCGGCGATGAGGATTCTGGCGGGTCAGGCTCATCCTTTATAAAACGAACGGGTGAAGGCTTTTGCTCTTTGCCGGTTTGTAAACTGGCATGAGCAATGAAGGCATCTTTGATTTCACTCATTACGACGATCGTCAGACGTTTGCGGATCGATACAAATAGAGAAGGTGAAAACGGTTCTTCATTCGTAAACAAGGAATAGACCAGGAACTATTGCATGAACATATTCTTCCGGATCTGATCCACCGTCTCCCGATCAGTCAACGTCAGAATGTGCTTTATGATGATGGCTCCGGTAACGATTCTGACGCTGATCGGTTGTCGCCCCTCTGTTGACTTAATAAGATTATCGTACTGATCCACTATCTCGTTCCAGGGAATAACCGCTCGGAGCTTACCCCATCGGTTCTGAGAACTCAGCGCTGTTCAAAAGGCGACTCAAAACCTAATAATGTCAGTTGATTAGGATTGGTGTATTGGGAAGTTACTGCACGCTTTCTGCGCTCTTGAGGCGTTTTTCCATGAATACACAATAGCGTTTATTACCCTACAAGATAATAACACCAAGGATTATGTAGTTTCTGAACAGACCCAATAAAAATGGCCGATTGGCCCGGACGAATCATTTTACAAACCGTCCAGATCTGCATTCAGCCGTTTATAAGCCTTCAGGTATTTATTGAATCGCTTCACATCCTTATCTCTGAATTCATCCATTCTACGGACATCCATATTATCACAGAGGTCATTGAGCTTAACCCGGATCGCTAAAGGATTCTTCCGGATCCGTTCAATGAAACCATCATAATCCTCCTCTTCCCTGCGAGTCAAACAATCCAAAGCGGCAATCAGGCGGTCCGAAAATCCATAAAGACGAATATCCTCCAGACTCAAGTCACTGTCTTCAACAACATCATGTAAAACTCCCAAAATCTTCTCTTCATCCGTATGTCCCATGCCCATCACCCGCAAGGGATGGAGGATATAAGGGTTGCCATACTTATCCGTTTGCCCTTTATGCGCCTTAACTGCTATTCGAATTGCCCGGTCCAATGATGCCATTTGTAGTAATCAATTTTAGAAAATGAAACAGGGGCAAAATAATCAGAACCTTCCAAGCCAGTACTGACCCAGGTTTATGTTCTCATTAATTCTTAGACCAATTAATTGCCCTGAACGGAGTATATTCCGAAAAGGTCTTCTAAGATGGCAAGGCAATATTATAAGTCTTCCCTTCATGAATGGTGAGTGTACGCCCCCTCAACCAGGGATTCAGGATCTTCAGGATCTTGTAACTGGAACCCTTTTCCTTTGCCCAATCCGATAGATTTGGGATACTTTCTGTAACAGGTATACTTTGCGTTTTAAACGGTCGGTAGGCATCCTGAGATTGAATGATATACCCCATTTTGGAGGCATTGCTGATCAGGTATTTCAGGGCCAGGATGCGGAATACATAACGATTCGTTTCCTCAGGCAGCAACAAATCATAATAGTTCGTGCTTCCCTGAAAGGTTGCCTGGCTATTAAAACCACCGGTTCCACAATTATAGGAGGCTGCAGCAGCTGTCCAGGAACCGAATTTATCATGCGCCGCTTTAAAGTATTTGCAGGCAGCATCTGTAGCCTTATCGATATCATATCGCTCATCCACTTCAGCATCTACCTGAAGTCCATATTGCGTGGCGGTAGCACTCAAAAATTGCCAGAAGCTTTGTGCACCTGCCGGCGAACTCAGATGTTGCAAGGAACTTTCGGCTACGCAGAGATATTTGAAGTCGTCAGGAACACCGTTGGCCGCAAGCCGGGCTTCTATTTGAGGAAAATAACGGCTGGAAAGCTTCAGAATGTAAATCAAAGAACCATGAGAATAGTAGTTTACCAATACATCACGGTCCAACCGTTCCTTGACTTCCCAACGATCCAAAGGCGCCGGTTCGGATGCAAAGCTTATACTTTTCGGCAATTCTGGAGCAAACCATTTATACTGTAAGCGTCCATCCCCTTTAACACTAACCAGGTCATCATTGGGATCAGATTTATTGAACGCAAAGGCGGCTATTAAGCCTGCCCCTGCCAACACACCAGTCAGGATACCCATTATAAATTGAGAACGGATTTTCATACGCATGGTCTTTCTATTAACACCTGTAACCTACGATTTTTTTAATTTTCGTTTTGAAAGTCGATCGATTAATGGACGACTACTTTAATCCATGACTTCAGTCATTGCTATATTAAACGCATAATTTCTAAATTAGTGTTTAGGATACGGTAAAAAATATCAAATGGCAAAACACAGCAGCGTCGAAGCGTATATAGCTGGGTTTCCAATAGCGACTCAAAAACTGCTTCAGAAGGTCCGAAAGGCCATTCAACAGGCGGCACCCAAGGCTGTCGAAATAATTAGTTATAATATGCCTGCCTTTTCCCAAAATGGCATCCTGGTCTATTTTGCCGGATATGATCACCATATTGGCTTCTATCCAACCAGTTCTGGCATCCGGGAATTCAGCGAGGAGATCAAAGAATACAAGAATTCAAAAGGAGCGATTCAATTCCCATTGAATGCGAAATTGCCGCTCGACCTGATCCAACAAATCGTAAAATTCCGCCTGGAAGAATGTCAGCAAAAAGCCTTGAATAAAAATCAACGTACCTGTCCGGAAGGTCACCAATATATTAAAAGCTCATCCTGCCCGGTATGCCCAATTTGTGATAAGGCTAAAAAGAAGAGCCCTTCCTGGAGTTCCGGCTTATCGGCTCCCGCTCGAAGAGCTTTGGAATCAGCCGGAATCAACCATGCAAAAACCCTGGCCACTTATTCAGAACAGGAATTACTCCAGCTGCATGGACTTGGACCCGCATCCATTCCAATTTTAAAAATGATACTTGAAGATCAGGGACTACATTTCAAATAATTCCGGAGCCTCTATTCGTAAGGTCGGAACATGAACCTCTAGATTTTAGTTGGTCCTTCACAACTTTTAAATTAATTGGACCTTCAGAATGGACTGAATTTTAAGGAGTAAGGACCTGCTTTTGGATTCGGAAACCGGAGGTGTATATTTATTACACATATCCAATCTAAATATGCAGGCTAAAACTATTCGACACGGTTTATTTTACATCCTTTTCGCTTGCGTATGCTGCAGTAGTTGTTATACGTATCGCCTGGCTACCCATGCACAACCATCTACGGATCATGTAGTAAACAGTAGCATTCATGCGTATAGTTTATTCTGGGGCTTATTGAACAAACCCCAGGTACTGCCTACCAAAAATTGTGATAATCTGGGCCTGAATGGCGTTTCAGAAGTCGTCGTAAAAACGAATTTCGGAAATACCATACTGACGCTTGTGACCCTTGGCATTTATTGTCCGGTAAGCATTTCCTGGAAATGCTCAAAACCTTGCGCTCCTCCAATCGATACCCTGTAACGCATTAACGCTTTAAGTATGAAAATTGTCAAAAACGGAGGAGGTACCTGGCATAATTTACATGGTACGTATAGTCAACAGATCGTCGATTGTTACGATCTGGTCAATGAGACCACAGGAAGTGGTCTTGAAATTTATAATGATACTACCAAAGGCATTATGGGCCTGCTTCAGGAGTCGATTGATTCCGGAGTACCTATCAAACCTTTGGGGGGGAATTGGTCCCTGTCACCCATTGCAAGCACTCCTGGTATTGTCGTAAATACCAAATTGCTCAATGCCCGTTTTCCCATTAGTAAGACCAGTGTTGTTCCGGAATTTACGGGTTCATCGGATAAGCTCTGTTTTGCGCAATGTGGCTGCAGCATTTGGGAATTGAATGATTATTTACGGGGCAGAAACCAGTCGCTTAGCGCCTGTGGGGCCAGTAATGGACAGACTATAGCCGGTGCGATGGCCACAGGAACGCATGGAGCTGCCATTTGTTTTGGGGCCATACAAGACTCGGCGGTGGGGATCCATTTGATTGTCAGCCCGGTCAAAAATATATACCTGGAACGCGCCTCACAACCAGTGATGAGTGCTGGTTTTGCTGCCAAACTGGGTGCAGAGCTTGTTCGGGATGATGAGGCATTCAATGCGGCTGTTACCGGCCTTGGCGCTTTCGGTTTTGTGCATGGTATTATGATCCAAACAGAAGATCTGTTTCTCCTGGAAGCCTATTTGCGCCGGGTACCCTTTGATGATGCCTTCAAACATCAGCTGAGTACCCTGGATTTCAAATACACAGGGCTTCCCTACCCGGATGAAACGCCCTTTCATTTTCAATCGCTGATCAATCCTTATGATATGAATAATGGCGTGTACATGACAACGATGTATAAACGACCTTATCATGCGGATTACCTGCCCCCAAAGCCAAATGGAGAAGGCATCGGACCAGGTGATGATGCACCCTGTTTTATTGGGAAATTATCGACCAGCCTGCCGGTTCTGGTTCCGGTCCTGGTCAATAAAGTATTGGGAGCTAGCCTGAAACCTTACGAAAAAGTAATGGGCACTCTGGGTGAGATCTTCAATAATACGACACTTAGAGGCAAAATTGCCTCTACGGCTATTGGCTTCCCGGCGACTGAAATTCTTAAAGTAATCGACTTGCTGATGAGCATCAACAAAAGCGATGGTCCTTTCACGGGGCTGTTTGCATTTCGATTTGTAAAAAAATCGAAGGCTACTATGGCCTTCACCCGCTTTGACCCAACCTGCGTCCTGGAATTGGATGGTGTTCAATCGGATGCAACCCAGGCTTTTTACGAAGCCATTTGGAATGCCATGGATACTTCGGGGATACCATATACGTTTCATTGGGGAAAGATGCATAACATGAGCCCGGACCGGTTAAAGAAGATGTATGGAACTGCATTGGATCAGTTTACTACTGCCCGGGACAAAATCATGGATGGTCCTACGCTGAGTGCTTTGAGTAATGAGGCCTTAAAAACCTGGGGGATCGATGGTGGAAAAAATCCGGAAGGAACCGTTCTTGTCTAATCCAAATTTTTGTCTGAACCTTGAGCCTGCCAATCGGCGATCTTTTTTAATCTTCAAATTGCACATGCCAACAAAAATTACCGTCAATAACAATGGGTCCCTGAAAGTGGAAGGGGATTTCCAGATAGTAGATAGGGATGGAAATGCCTATGATCTCAATGGTCGCGATATCGTCTCGATCTGTCGCTGTGGCTTATCGGCCAACAAACCATTCTGTGATGGTTCACATAAAGGCCATTTCGAGCATGAGGCTGTAGCCTTTGCATTGCCACCGAAGAAAACGGTTTAGATCCTTTTGATACGTTGTTGGTCAAAAGACGCAACTACGGCGGCTGGCTACGGCGGCTGGCTTCCATGGCTGGCTTGTTTGGGTGCTGTGATAGAAAACCATTGGTGTAAAAAATCCGTTCATAAAACTGCATCCCTGCTGTATCTTGGCATCTATCTTTGAAACTTTTGAATAAATGATTCGTAATCGAAACTTTGATAACGATTTATAAACCAGATTCTAGGATCACCTTAACAGCAATATGCCTATTTTTATGCATTCTTTACTAAAGGCACACGGATATTTTTTGCCGGCTAAAAGCCAAACACTTTTTGCAATAAAAAGGGCAATCTGCATCATGGGTTTTTATTGCTGAAAACCTGTTTGTTCATTTATAATTTGTCCTTATGACTGTCCTTTTGTTTTTTATCCTGCTGTGGTATTGCTCCCTGTTTTTTCAATCCTTTTTCCAACACCGCTATGCTGCGCATGGTGCCTTCAAGATGAGTAAAGGCACCGAGAAAGTGTTTTTCATTTTTACATACCTGATGCAAGGCTCCTCCTATATGAGTCCACGGGCCTATGGGATCATGCACCGTTTGCATCATGCACATACCGATACCGAACTGGATCCGCATTCTCCTTCCTTCTCCAAAAATATTTTTGCCATGATGTGGCGTACCCGCTACTTCTACCGCGAAATCTTTGAAGGTCGAATGGAAGTGGAAGAAAAATACATGAAAAATCTGCCCGAGTGGACCGCCTTTGACCGCATGGCTAACTCAACAATTTCCCGGGTTCTCTGGATGGTGGCCTATACTGCTTTCTTTGTTTATTTTGCTCCGAATGCCTGGTGGTATCTTTTGCTGCCGGTGATCTTCGCAATGGGCGCTTTTCATGGGGCTGTTGTCAATTGGTTCGCACACAAGTATGGCTATATTAATTATCGCCTAAAAAACACCTCGATGAATTTGTTGGTCGTAGATTTTCTGATGCTGGGTGAATCCTACCATAATAATCATCACAAATTCCCATCAGCGATCAATTTTGGTAAACGCTGGCATGAGATCGACCCGATCTATCCAATCATTCGACTTTTTGGCTGGATGCGCATTATTCGGATTCCGAAAATGATGCCCATTGAACAGGTTGTACCCCTCAATGAACCAAGCTTGTCCATTGCTCCAGAACAGGTACTATAGATTTCTATCTTATCCGGTCTCTTGGGTTGCGCTCAGCGACTGGTAAGCTTGTCCCTTGTGCTTATCTATTCAAAATCTCCCAAGGACAAATCCCTGAAATGCCCATTTCTTTGAATCCGGGCTTTCATATTCTCAAGCTCTTTAATGACCGGAACAATATTCGCCAGATGCCGTCGAATGTATTCCAGGCGGTGAATTTCTGTGAATAAGCCCAGTAATTCATATTCTTGGTGTTGGCTCATGCCTACCAAATGCGCGATCTCATAGGAAAGCATTTCCTCTCTGTCGGCAGGGAAACGCTCGGAGAGATTCAGTAGTTCATACAAACGTTTCACTTCATTGACAATTGCCCGGGACATGTATGAACTTCCCGGATCAGGAATACTTTCCGGGTAATTGACAATAGCCCCGCTATATAATTTTTCCGGAATACTGGAGATTTTTTCCAAAATCCTGAAAACAGAAAGACCCTTGGTCTTTATATCCATGGTTCCATCCTCGTGGGTGGCCACCAATTCAGTAATCTCCATAAGTGTTCCAAGATCATTATTGGGCTGTGCTTCCATCACCGGAGGAATTCCAAAATGCTTCTTTTCTGTCAGGCAATCCTGGACCATTTGTTTATACCGTGGTTCGAAAATATGGAGGTTCAAAGGTTCGCCGGGATAGACGATGATATTGAGTGGAAAAATTGGTATAAAGTTGGTCATAACGCATTCATTTTTCAGAAGCTCGCAGGCATGTTCCTAGTCTCCTGTTTGGCATCCAGAAGCATTTTCCGTTGCCAAAGCAGGAATACCAAATATACACCGACCCCACTTTGTACTTCAAGTATCGGATCTACAAGTATCGGTACCAGCAGAATCAGCCATACCAATATAAAGTAGCGACCTTCTTTTGTTTTTCTCACGAGCCTCAATGGCAAGAGCATCCATGCTAAAAGGAGTAGCCCTGCCGGAATTCCTGCTGCCATGGCAGTGGTCAGGAATTGATTATGTGGCCAGAGCATTTGCTCTTCCGGAACTTCAGGATAATAGCGTGCATAACCTGTTTTCATGACATCCAGTACATCACCGGCCCCAACTCCTAAAAACGGATTTTCCTTGATAAAATGAAAGCCCAAATCATATGAGATCATCCGGCTGGCATCGCTGTAAATTCCGCTTCGCTCCCCATTTTTATAGCTTCTCCAGGTCACATAACTATAGCCTATCCGCTCCCGGAATGTTGGCAACATCCTATAGGCTAAACCTACTGAAGCTAGTACTACAATAAGGATCAGCAATCCTCGTTTTGGCATTCTGATAACTTCCCGGATAATCAGCCCGACAATCAAGATGTATAAAGCAATAAGCCCTGTTTTGGCAGCCAGAATGTGCAGGTAAATGCTCAAAAAAAGAACCGCAGCCATTAAAACCCAGCGCTGCCAGGCTTTAGGCATCTCTGGCAAGTAATAGATGAACCAGGCAATCGAAGCAACAACTGCAGTTGAAAAACCTATATGGTCATTATACATCAGGGTCGGTAGCACATGCGCATATTTATAACTTCTGATCAATTCACTGGAGCCATGGGCTAGTGGATATAGGCTGTAACAGGCGGCAATACAAAAGGTCAGGCAAAGAAACCAGGTAAAGATGCGGAGCTGAAACGGACTAAATCGAGGGCAGAAACCAAAGGCCAATGGCAATAACAGGAATGGTAATTTTACTTGTACATGCTCGCGCCAGGTAGACAAATCAGTGGACCAGAAACCGGATAGAACATACATGGCGATCCAACAAAGCCCAAATAACCACCAGCGTTGACTCAGCCATTTCTTTGGAGAAATATCCCAGAGGGCATTTACCCCGAAGAGGAACATGGAAACGGAAGCCAGGCCTCGTGCACACATTAATCCAGTGATCATTCCAGCCAGGGTTAATAAGGCCAGATTTGACTTCCAATATTGTTTCCGTTCCAGCAAGCTATTTTTGTTCACGATAACCAGTTAATACATCCTCTAAACGGACAAAGATATTTTTTAGTGCCGCTACCTGAAATTTCATCCCTTTCTGAGCGATTAGCTGCAGGAGATCGACTTGCATTGGCAAGAGCCATTACGCTTGTAGAAAATAATCTCCCGGGAAGTTATGAACTTCTGGAAGGCTTGCACAAAACCCAGCCTCCCGGACTGGTCGGGATTACCGGCCCCCCAGGTGCTGGTAAAAGTACCCTCGTCAATGCCTTGCTGGAATTATGGACCCGCCAGGGTTTGAAAATCGCAGTGATTGCAGTCGATCCCAGTTCTCCATTTCATTATGGTGCCTTATTAGGAGACCGGATCCGAATGAGTCGCTTTTATAATGAACCGCTCGTTTTTATCCGCTCGCTGGCAAGCCGGGGCTCATTGGGAGGGCTTCATCCGAGGATCTATGAGATCTGCGACCTGGTTCGGGAGGCTGGATTTGACCGCATTATCCTGGAAACAGTCGGCGTTGGTCAAAGTGAAGTGGAAGTAGCCGGTATCGCAGATTGCACTGTGGTCACCCTGGTCCCGGAGGCCGGTGATATGATCCAGACCCTTAAGGCAGGGCTCCTGGAAATCGCTGATATTTTTGTGGTCAATAAAAGTGATCGTGCAGAAGCGGAATTGATGTATCAGAATTTGAGGAGTATGGTCCATGAACGTAATTCAGGGTCTATCGAAATCCCGGTTCTTAAAACTATTAGCCATACTGGTGAAGGTGTGGAGGGTCTTTCTAAGGCCATTGAAGCCATCCTGGAGCATCCCGTTTCCAATGCAGCGCGCAAAGAGTTTCTTCAACTTCAAAAACTGTATCATCTCATTCGTGAAATCCGTATGAACGATATATCAAAGGAAGACCTGTCCCGGATTTACAGATTGGAGACGCGGAATACCTCATTCAATATTTACAAGCTTGCAGAGCGTCTGGCAATGTCTAAAATGCCTTCCAAAGCCGAATAACCTTGTGGAGTATCTAATCCGTCTTTACTATACACTAAGGCCTCTCAAATGGCGGCAGATATGGTATCGACTCTATTACCCGCTCCAAAAAAAAATACGGACCAGGATACGGGTTAGTCTTTCGGAAATACAGACAGGATTAAACCAAAAATCACTACCGCTTTCGGCCCTTCCTGTTCCTCAATCCTATGATCCTTCAATTAGGGAATTCCGGTTCCTGAATATCCCTCAAACCTATCCTCATTATATTGATTGGGACAACCTTGATCATGGTTTGTTATGGGCATATCACCTTAATTATTTTGAATGGCTTTATGATGAACACATTGAGGTAGCCCTACGACTAAGGACCATTCAGGAATATACCGAAACCAAATACCATAAGGTTGGAAATGAACCCTATCCCAGCGCCTTGCGGATTATATCGTGGATTCGGTTTTTCCTTAAATATCCTCCAGGGAAGCAGAAATTGCTCCAGGTGCTTTATGAAGATTCCCTCCGACTATACCGTTTTCCCGAGTATCATCTGGATGGAAATCATCTTTGGGAAAATGGATTGGCAATTATTCAAGCTGGATTGTTTTTTCAAAACACGAAATTTCTGAAAAAGGGTCAGCAAATATTGTTTGCATGTTTTAAAGACCAATTATTTGAGGACGGAGGCCATAAAGAAGGCAGCCCCATGTATCAAAGCCTGCTTGTCTGGAGGCTGTTACAAACCTTGGAGATCTGGCGAGTTTTACAACCAACGGATGATGGGTATCTGACTTTGCAACGAAGCGCAGAAAAGATGTTTGGGTGGTCAAAGACGATGCTCTTTTGTGACGCATCATGGCCCCAGGTAAATGATAGCATTCCAGGTATAGCCCCGGATATGAAGCAGTTACTTGATTATGCACAGAATCTTGGAATTTCTCCAAAGAATTCCATGTTGAAAGATAGTGGATATAGAATGTTTCGAAGGACATGTTTCGAATTATTTATTGATGCCGCCCCGATCAGCCCCGCATTCCAACCAGGGCATCAACATGCGGATACGGGGAATTTTTGTCTACACTATTTAGACAAGCCGTTCATTGTGGATACTGGTATTTCAAGCTATGATAACGACTCGAACAGGCAATTTCAGCGAGGTAGTTTGGCACATAATGTGATGACCATTAATGGCAAGAATTCCAGTGATGTATGGAGTCGTTTTCGAGTTGGTAAGCGTGCCAGGATTCTAAAACTTACGGAAGAATCAGACCAGTTGCGGCTTACATATGTTGGATCTCCAGGTAATTCAATTTCCAGGATCTTTAAATGGAGTGAAAACCAGGTACAGGTGCTTGATGAAATCGCTGGGAATCCAAAAGGAACAATGCTTTCCAACCTGCATTTTGCTGCTGATGTGTACGTGGAAAAGTTGAATGAGCGGGTTTATTTGGCAAATAAGGTACGGATCGAATTGGGTGACGTATTAAATTCGGAACTGGTAGATTATGAATTGTGTACAGGATTCAATAAAGTAATTATTTCAAAATGCCTTCGAATGGTCTGGAAATCATCCCCTGCTAGCATGATTTTTATATTCCCGTCGGGAGCGGCTCATGATTTACGAACCCTTAACTCATGATAAGTATTTTTTAAAGAAAAAAAATTCCATCTTTCCTCCACCAAACCATAGATATTAGGTTTAGAGCGCTTTACAATAGTAAGACTATTGTCAAAAAAATTGCTTCTATAGATCTATATTTGCATTAACAATCGTGGTTCTCATTTTGAGCATGACAGCATTTCAACCATATTTATCATATTTGCTAGCTGCGGTTGCCTCATTAGGGATCAGTTTGTTTTCGATTCCAAACATAATATATATAGCAAAGAGGAAAAGGCTCTTTGATATGCCGGATAATCACCGGAAGCTCCATACCCGAATTGTACCGAATCTTGGCGGTGTCGGTATTTTCTTTGCATTTTTTATTACTGCATCGTTATTTATAAAGCCTGATTTTACCACATGGAATTATGTAGCAACAGCTTGTCTGATCCTTTTTATCACGGGTTTAAAGGATGACCTTGTAACAATCAGCTCCACCAAAAAGTTTATTGCACAGTTTTTTGCTGCTACCATCACGGTATGGCTGGCTGGAGTTCGGTTGCATTCATTAGGGGGTTTATTGGGGATCCATGAATTACCGGAATGGGCTTCTATACCATTTTCTATATTGGGTTGCATGTTTGTGACCAATGCCTTTAATCTGGTAGATGGAATAGATGGATTAGCCGGAACGATTGGGGTTTATATTTCTACGACACTCGGACTTTGTCTGGCTGCTTATGGCAATATGAGTGCCGCCATCCTGGCGTTTAGTTTAAGTGGTGCAATTATTGGCTTTCTCAAATCCAATTTACCACCGGCCAGTATTTTCATGGGGGATACCGGATCCTTATTAATTGGATTTGTGGTTTCCATTCTAGGAATCCTTTCTATTAATGCTTACCATGAAGGAGGTTCCATTAGCAATGTCATTGTTTCCTCCCCGGGTATTCTCGTTGTTACACTTGCCATTCTTTTCCTCCCCGTTTTTGATACCTTCCGGGTCTTCACGCTCCGCATCCTCAGAGGTCATTCCCCATTTTCAGCAGATCGTACACACCTCCATCACTATTTGCTGGATATTGGTTTGAGCCATGGACAAACAGTTGGCGTTATTCTATCCGCTAATATTTTAGTTACGGGTCTAGCCCTTTATGTACAACGCTACAATATCAATGTTGCGGTCTTTATCCTGCTTTTGTTTATGCTGGTCCTGTATAGCGTACTGGTTTATCTCCGGCGTTCCCATTTGCAATTAGGCAAGACGCATACACCGGCACCGGTTAACATCCGCAGGAGTAAGAAATCCAATAGCAAAAATGGCAATCTCCGGCTCCCAAATACCATCATGGTAAAAGGGAAGGCGATTCACCTGGAAGAGTCTGAATTGCTTAGTAATCGCTAGGTTTTGGGATTACTTTTATTGATTGCATAATACCAATAGGATTTTTTTCGGCAATCAGGCTCTTTTTTGAAAGGATTTATTTCCTTTTTAATTCAAAATGTTCATCCTGCTTCGTTACCAGTCCATTTAAGCGAATAGCAACCTCGATATTTCAAGACGAGCCCAGTCTATTCCCTACGTACTTTTGCGCCCAAATAATATTTATGTCATTAGCCGGATATACTCATACCGTTGCCGATCGCTTTATGCGCTATGTGACGATTGATACCCAAAGCGATCCCAATTCAAGCACTCAACCATCCACCGAAAAACAGAAAAACCTCAGCAAAATGCTGGTGGAGGATCTGCAGTCAATCGGTATCACAGATGCCGAACTGGATGAATTCGGATATGTATATGCCACCATTCCGGCTACCAGCGATGTGGCAGATATTCCGGTACTCTGCTTCTGTTCACATGTAGACACCTCACCCGACTGCAGCGGAGCCGACGTAAAACCTATCCTTCACAAAGAATACCGGGGTGAGGACATTGTGCTTCCGGATGATCCGGGAGTGATCCTCTCGCCCAGAAACCATCCATATCTGAAAGAACGGATTGGTGATGATCTTATTACAGCTTCAGGAACCACCCTACTTGGGGCGGACGACAAGGCCGGTGTGGCCATTATTATGGACCTCACAGCCTACCTGATCGAGCATGCTGAAATTCCTCATGGCAAAATCCGGATCCTTTTTACACCGGATGAAGAGATTGGCCGTGGTGTGAATGCGATCGATATGAAGCGCCTGGGGGCCGATTACGGCTATACCCTGGATGGTGGAGAACGTGGACATCTCGAAGGTGAATCCTTCTCCGCAGATATGGTCACGGTCACCTTCAATGGCATCAGTGCGCACCCGGGCTATGCAAAAGGCAAACTGGTGAGTGCTATTAAGGCAGCGGCTCATTTCGTGGACTCATTGCCTTCCGATAGCTGGAGTCCAGAGCATACGGAAGACATGCAAGGCTTTGTCCATCCACTGGCCATTTCAGGATCCATTGAAAAGGCTACTGTCCAGTTCATTATCCGGGATTTTGAAACAGCCATGCTGGCCAAACATGAATCCCGTCTGAAGGACCTGGTCAATCAAGCCCTGCTAAAATATGAAGGGGTGACCGCAGAATTCGAGGTTAAAGAACAATACCGCAACATGCGAGAGATTCTGGACCGGAACCCGATGGTGATGTCGAATGCAGAACTGGCTTATCGCCGTGCTGGCATCGAACCACAACGGATTTCTATAAGAGGTGGCACTGATGGTTCCCGACTTTCGTTTATGGGTCTGCCCTGCCCCAATATTTTCACCGGCGAAATGGGCATCCATTCCAAGCAGGAGTATGTCAGTGTTCAGGATATGGAAAAGGCCGTAGAAGTGCTCGTTGCTTTGGCTCAGGTCTGGTCTGGTAATTAAACCCCATTATTCCACGTTCTGAAATTCCAAAAGACCATTTATTCATCACCGTTCAATTTTTATGATTTGAATCCGCAATTAAAGACCATCCTGCTGACCGTTCTGACTTTATCACTCTTCACTATAGCCCTGGTGGAACTGAGTGTTCATGCAAAGGAATTAGCCGCCATTTTTCACATTGGCATTAGTAATAATGGCCCTAAAACAGAAAGTCTTCCACTTTCCGAAGCAGAAAAACGCATTGCCCAGACCCATGCCATGCCAAAGACGGTACTCTCATTTATGGATTCCAATTTCAACTTTGGCAACATCAACGAAGGTGATATCGTAAAGCATGCGTTTCACTTCCGAAATATCGGGACGGCTCCCTTGCTGATTGGTAAAGCCGATGTTTCCTGCGGCTGCACCGTTCCTTCCTTTCCCAAAGAACCAATTCCACCGGGAGGTGAAGGTGATATCCTGGTACAGTTCGACAGTCATCATAAAAAAGGGCCTCAGCATAAGAGTGTCCTGATATACAGTAATTCCGTTTTAGACCGAATGAGCATAAGTTTTGATGCCAATGTTGATTGATAAGACTGCTTTTGCAGGAACCATGTTGAATATTCGGTGAGGATTGAAGATCAAACCGAGTCCTTTAGAAGCTGAAACCTTATTCCATATGAATCTTGAAACTTCCATGCCCATAGGCCGACGGATCAGTACCTATCTCTCCCTGATTAAGTTCAGCCATACTGTTTTTGCCTTGCCCTTTGCCCTGATTGGTTTCTTCCTGGGTATCTGTAGCCAGCATAATTCCTGGCATTGGGGATTGTTTGCTCAGATGCTTTTATGTATGATTTTCGCCCGAAGCGCTGCTATGGCCTTTAATCGCTGGCTGGACCGGAAGTATGATGCACTCAATCCGAGGACTGCAAAACGGGAAATACCTGCTGGTATTGTTAGACCTGGCGGGGCCCTCTGGTTTACCATTGCCTGCTGCATCGCCTTTATCATCACCACGTGGACCATTAACGTGACGGTATTTTACCTGTCACCGGTAGCATTGTTTGTGATTCTTTTTTACAGCTATACCAAGCGCTTTACGGCTTTGTGTCATCTGGTTTTGGGGATTGGGCTTTCCTTGGCTCCTATAGGTGCTTTTCTTTGTGTACAGCCGCAGTTTAATTGGTTGCCCGTATTATTCTCCGGGATGGTATTCACCTGGGTTTCCGGATTTGACATCATTTATGCGCTTCAGGATATTGATTTCGACCGCAATCAAAAATTGCACTCGATTCCGGCAGCTCTTGGAATACAAGGCGCTTTGCTGACTTCTACTTTATTGCACTTAGTTACGGCTAGCCTGGTGATTTTTGCAGGCATTTATGGCTCATTCAACCTTTGGTATTGGCTTGGTGCTGTGGTATTTATTGGTTTGCTCCTTTATCAGCACCTCATTGTGAAGCCCAATGATTTAAGCCGTGTGAATATGGCATTTGCCAATACCAATGGTGCTGCGTCCATTTTGTTTTGCCTATTAACCTTGCTGGGATTGTACCTTCAATTTTATCATCTATGAATATAGCCCTGATCGGTTATGGGAAAATGGGACAGGCCATTGAACGGATAGCAACCAGCCGTGGTCATAAGGTGGTGCTCCGGATACAGCGTTCAAATGAATCGGATCTGACGACTGAGAACCTTAAAAAGGCGGATGTAGCGATTGAGTTTACCAGTCCGGAGGTAGCCGCAGGGCATGTAAGATCTTGCATTCAGGCTGGAGTGCCTGTTATTTGTGGTTCTACTGGCTGGAATAGTGGACTGCCAGCGGCTATAGCGCTTGCGGAAGAAAAAGGGGTAGGTTTTCTTCAGGCCTCTAATTTCAGTATTGGGGTGAATATCTTTTTTGAGATCAATAAGAAGCTGGCGCAATTGATGGCGCAACAATCGAGTTATATGCCTTCCATGGAGGAGGTCCATCATCTTCAGAAAAAGGATGCACCGAGTGGTACGGCCATTAGCCTGGCAGAGCAGATCCTGGCGAATGACCCGCATTTAAGCCGTTGGATTTTGGGTCGTTCGGACGATCCCAAGGTCTTAGGCATTGAGGCGAAACGGGAGGACCTGGTTCCAGGGACGCATACGATCGAATGGCACTCGGAGGTGGATAAAATTGAGATCCGACATACCGCTCATAACCGGGACGGCTTTGCATTGGGAGCGGTGCTGGCTGCAGAGTTTATACCCGGTAAAAAGGGCAGCTATAGTATGAAGGATGTATTAGGGATTTAGTTTCACGCAAAGGGCGCGAAGGGTACGCAAAGGTCCGAAGGAAAGGAAGGAGGATGGTTTTCGAGGCGGCGCAACGACGCGGCGGAAGGATCGGGATCTTTCACGCGAAGGTACAGAGACCCAGAGGCCGGTCTCTGAGCGAAGTCGAAGAACCCAAAAGCCTAATACTTGATACCTGATACCTCCCCTAAGCCACTCGTTCCAAAAGCAACGGTGCTTTCTCTTCTTTAGCTGGCAACATTTTGCATTCGCCGTTGAAGGCGGCGCGGGGTTCGATCTGAAGGTTGGCGGCATACAGATTGCCATTGACGACACAACCGGATTTCAGGCATAACTGACCGCTGATATGAGCATCGCCCTGTAGGAGGCCCCGGAGGTCAGCACTTTCGGCTTTGAGATCCCCTTCAATCTTTCCATGTTCTCCAAGAATGATTTTGGCATCACATTGAACATTTCCTTTGATGGTACCATCGATGCGCATTCCATTCTTACAATGAATATCCCCGGTGATAACGCAGCCTTCCGCAAGAAGTGTAATGCTATTCGGATGAAACTCATCCCCTTGTTTTTTATTGCCGCTTTTAAACATAAATGTGTGGGATAATCGGGGCTAAAAATAGCTTGTGAAGCTTGTTTTTTTTAGTGTTTAAATGTTAATCAATAGGATCGGGCAGATTATTTTTTTACGTAGGTGATTTATGTGGTTGGTGTGGAACATTGGGCATTCAGGTTACACAAAACAATAGGAGCCGCCTCACCACAATAATCACTCGACCATACGAAAAGTAAGGAAGGGAGGATTAAAAAGCTAGGTATGCTTCTAGGGATGCTGGCTATTGGCAATCAGAAATCCTGTTGCCAACTTTAAACCGGTGCCCATTTACATGTACTTAGCAGTAGGAAAATCAATAGAATCAAACCGGCTACTGCAATACTCATCCATCCGGCACGTAAAATGGGATGTTCAGGAGTTTTAACCGATTTGGAATCCTCAGGCGCTTGATACCTGGGACCGGGAGACCCAGCTTTCAGGGGAAAACCACAATGGGGACAGGTTACTGCCTGATCAGATACCTGGGCATGACATTCGGGGCAGTTTAGTAAAGACATAACTCATTTTTATACTAAGTTCAGAATTATAAACTGTTTTATAATCATGCATGTGTCTTATTTTTCATAATTCTCAGTATGGCTTAATGCCAACTTATAATATGAAATCAATTATTTTTTTATAGAATTTGGATTATGCAATATAACTTGAAGAACCCACCTGGAACATCATTTGTCACAAAAGGGGCTAAAAAGCTATGAGTGCCAAAACAATGATTGCTGCAACAATTTCAAGAATACCCAGGATCAGTCCCAGCGTGGCGAATACTGGATTTCGGCGTTTTATGCCGATTGCACCCAGGATGCTAGCCGCGCAGGCCAGCATAAATGCCGGGATTAGGAATAATTCCAGGGAGCTCAAAGCTACTGCCCCCAGGCACAGGAGGAAAAACATGGAACAGATGAACGCAACCTTACCTTCTTCCATGCTGGCATAACGATCATCCGGATTTTTTCCTCGTTTATGAAATTTATGATCCGGAAAGAACGGTAAATGGTGCAGGAATTCCTGTATAGTCTTAGTGCGGTTAGTTGAAGCCGTCCGGCTGGGAATTGCTTGTTCCCTGGGTATATGCAACATGGCGCTAGCTGGCGCAGTACCAATCAGAAATAGCACCAAAAAGAATCGTAAATAGTTCATTTGAAGGCTTTAGGGTATCGAAAGGAGTTTGGAAAGCAATTCCTAATAATTCCTAGGTTTTTTGGTCATATGATTTAATTGTTCTACCCTTCATCGCTGTTCTGGTGTTAAATTCCCAAGTGCAAGCACAATATAAGATATTCAACTATCAGACAATGACTATTTATTACTTATCCAGATGCCTGATTATAGACTGGTTGAGATCATTGTTTCAAATTATCTCCCTAAATTGGATAGAAAATCATACCTTCGCATCCCGTTTTTAAGGTGTGAGAGGATAGCTGGTCATAAGCTCATTGAATTCTATTTTAAAAGCAGGAAGCTAAGGCGATGAAACACAACCGCGAATTCGAGATTGCATGGCTTGGGTTGAAAGGAGGTGAGCATGTCTATGACTTCAGTATTAACGATGAGTTTATGCTGGAACATGGTGCACAGGCCGAGCTTCATGATTGGGCTGCAGAAGTAAAACTTCGTTTTAATAAACAAACGAATTTCTTCCTCCTGCATTTCGATATCTCCGGTTCGGTAACAGTACCTTGCGATCGCTGTGGTGATGATTTTTCCCTGAATTTGTGGGACGAGTTTAACCTCATGATCAAGCTCACAGGTGGCGTGGATGATGAATCGGAGCCGGAAGAAGAAGCAGATGTGGTATTCATTCCACGGAGTGAGACGGTGATCGATATCTCTCCATGGATCTATGAATTTGTGATGCTGAGCATCCCCTTGCACAATGTGCATGCAGAAATGGATAAGGAATGCAATCCGAAAGCATTGCAGTTATTGAAAGCCATGAGTGTCTCGGAGGATACCGAACAACGGGACATCTGGAACGGATTAAAAAATATCAAGATTGCCGACGAGGCACCTGAACCAATAGTAAACAAGAAAAAAGAGAAATAAAATGCCAAATCCTAAACGCCGCCACTCCCAGCAACGCTCGGCCAAACGCCGTACGCACTATAAGGCGACTGCAGAAACGTTTTCTGTAGATAAGGTAACTGGTGAGAGCCACCTGCGTCATCGCGCCCATTGGGTAGAAGGAAAGCTTTACTATAAAGGCCGTGTTGTCATGGACAAGACTCCTGCTACAGAGGCTTCCACGGAACCAAACGCTTAATTAAGCCCTTCGGGTATGAAAATAGCGCTGGACATTATGGGCGGCGACTATGCCCCTGAGCAGGCCTTGCTCGGGGTACGCCGATATTTTGATGAGGTTCCCGACCCCTCGGTACACCTGCTCCTGATCGGGAATCCCGAGGCAGCTGCCCCTTTCATGGACCAACTCAAGGATTATGAAGGCCGCTATACCCTTGTATCTGCCATCGAAACGATCGGGATGCATGAGCATCCCACCAAAGCTCTAAAAGAAAAACCCAATTCATCGATTGCCATTGGCTTCGGTGCTTTGGCTCAGGGAAAAGCAGATGCCTTTATCGGTGCCGGCAATACCGGTGCCATGATGGTCGGTGCCATGTATACCGTCAAAACTATTGAAGGTATCCTCCGGCCAACGATCGCCTCTCCCCTGCCCCGCACTGACGGCGGTTTCAACTTCCTCCTAGATGTCGGTATCAATGCCGATTGCAAACCCGAACATCTGGTGCAATTTGCGGCCCTCGGATCCCTGTATGTCGAACACGTACTCGATAAGAAAAGCCCACGTGTTGGTTTACTTAATCTGGGTGAAGAAGAAGGAAAGGGTAATATCCTCGCCCAGGCCACGTACCCATTACTTAAAGAGGCCAGCCATATCAATTTTGCCGGCAATGTAGAAGGCCGGGATATGTTTGGCGACAAGGCCGACGTGATCGTTTGTGAAGGTTTCGTTGGAAACGTCGCCCTTAAAATGGCCGAATCTGTTCATCAAATCTTTGCTATGGAACGGGGAATCAAAGATGAATTCCTGGATCATTTCAATTACGAGATCTATGGTGGAACCCCGATTCTCGGCATCAATAGCCCGGTAATCATTGGTCATGGCATCTCCTCCGCATTTGCCTTCCGCAACATGATCGATGTTGCCCGGAAGATCATCGCCTCCAACCTGATCGAAGCTTTCAAGGCTTACTTCGCAACAGAACCAGTTTAATACTACCTCCTGAATTTTTTAGCAGCTATGATATCAATTCATGGCTGTTTTTGTTTTATTCCTGCTCATGCATCCAGGCATTATCTTTATGGTAGTGGAGATTCATTCTGCTACTCACTATCTAAATTACCAGCCCTGTATACCATCCATTGCATATCCGGATTAGGCGCGGACCAGCGAATCTTCCAAAAGCTGAATGTTCCGGGGGCTCGTCTACAGGCAGTTCCCTGGCCTTATTTCGATAAGCATGACCAGATGGCCTGCTATGCTCAGAAAGTAGCTGCCCTCATTCCTGCTGATCCGGATAATATCATACTAGGACTTTCCTTTGGCGGGATGTTGGCCTCAGAAATAGTCCGGTCAGAGCCATCCCGTAAAGCAATTCTGGTATCCTCCGCCAAATCACCCTCAGAATTACATCCTGTCAGCAAATTCCTGGAATTCATTGGAAAACATCGGCTGCTTCCCACCTCCTTGACCAGCTTGATTAGCAAACAGATGGCAGAACGGTTTGGCGCAAAATCAGCAGCGGAAATATCCCTGATACGTTCGATCATCAATGAAACGGACCCGCATTTTGCAAGTTGCGCAATTAAGGCATTGATGGAATGGAAAACCACCACCCCTCCGCCACCAGGTATTGTACATATTCATGGAACGGCCGACCGCATCCTTCCTCCGGACCTGATAAAACCTAGCTACTGGATCGAGGGAGGTGAACATATCATGATCTACAACCGGGCTGATGAAATCAGTAAGCTGATCGGGAAATCCTTACTTTGAGCCATGCCAATTCCAAGCCGAAACATTCAAACACCCATTGGTGAAATGATTGCCGGCGCCACGGATGCAGGGATCTGCCTCTTTGATTTCCAGTACCGGAAAAGCATCGAGGTGATACAGGACCGGATTCGCAAAGGGCTCCAGGACGAATTCGTACCAGGAGATCATCCTTTGCTGGATGAACTGGAATCTGAGATGGATGCTTATTTCAAAGGAACATTAAAGGCATTCACGATCCCGATTCATCCGGTCGGCAGTCCATTTCAGTTAAAGGTTTGGGACTTGTTGCGACAAATCCCTTATGGAAAACACCGCAGCTATTTACAACAAGCCAGGGAATTGGGTGATGAAAAAGCGATTCGGGCTGTTGCTACCGCTAATGGGATGAATGGTATTGCGATTCTGATTCCATGTCACCGCGTGTTGGGCAGTAATGGGTCCCTCACCGGATATGCAGGGGGTTTAAGCGCAAAACGCTGGTTATTGGATCATGAGGCCAAGCAGGCCGGATTGGAACAACAAGGCCATTTATTTTAGAACTATAACGCTTCGTCACTCCCCTGCCTTTTAAAGAAGTAGACCCCAGTACTGATAAGTCCGGCTGTCAGAAAAAATCCGGCTCCTACGGCACCCCAGGTGTACTGATCATAGTGCCAGGCTTCTCCGGCTAAAAAGAAACACCCGAGTGCTACGACACCAAGGTTTTTCCAAAAGGGTTTCTTCATGGATAAAGGATTATGGTTGTGAATGTAATCGATATTGCATTAGATAATCGTCGAGCCAGCTAAAGCTGAGCGTTGTGGCTAGACCTTGTCTAGTCACGACTGGCCGTGCAATGCACTGATTGCGGGGTGGATGTACAGGCTTTGGAGGGACCGTAATCCGCCATCAGGGGATGGCAAGGCCAGCAGTTCTTAGACGGGGTCTAAGAACAACCGCTCCATTTAAGTGTTGGGTTACTATATTGCGTTCAGCTGATTGATCACTTAGGTTAAATCAAGTACCTTTAATCGACTACAAGCCGGATTATCGCGGCCCTGCTTCGGCAGGGCTGAGGAAAGTCCGGACAGCATAGAGCAGCGCACCAGCTAACGGCTGGGGTCCGGGTAACCGGATACAGACAGTGCCACAGAAAATGACTACTCTCTTTGGAGAGAAAAGGTGAAAATGTGGGGTAAGAGCCCACGCTGGTTGCCGGTAACGGCTATCAGGGGTAAACCTTGCGTGCTGAAATGCCAAATAGGCGAAGGATTCCGGGCGGCTCGTCCGGGTTGGCAAGTAACATTGCCACGCTTTCGTGGGTTGGCAGCTAGATTGTTACAGCAATGTAACAACCAGATAAATGATAATCATCCCGCCTTCGGGCAGGATACAGAATCCGGCTTACAGGCTTGTAGTTTTTTTATTTCATTCCACTCCCATCCCGCACTGAAAAGGGTTCAGGAATATGCAGCAATTCCTTTGAAATGCATTTCCAATTCATCATTAAAGTTTACCAACACACAAATAAATTAATACCATTGTCGAAATGAAGCTATTGCAGAATCAATAGCCATAAGTTATCTTGATGCCAGCAGCACTCATACACACCCACCATTGTCGGCTTATTTAAAAGGCTTTAAAGCCTATATGGAACTGGAGCGATCCCTGTCTGAAAACACAGTGGAAAGCTACCTTCATGATGCCAGCATGCTTCTGGAATTTCTACAGCAGGAATACCCGGATCTTTCGCTTCCGGGAATTAAACTGAACCATTTACAACAGTTTGTTGAATCCATTCATGAATTGGGTCTGAGCGCTACCACCCAGGCTCGAATTCTGAGCGGTAGCAAAACATTTTTCCGCTACCTCTTGCTGGAAGGCATTGTAACCGAAGATCCTACTGAATTATTACAATCGCCCAAGACAAAGCGGTCGCTTCCGGATGTCCTGAGCATTGCCGATATCGACCAGATGATCCTGGCTATTGATCATAGTACGCCAGAGGGAATGCGCAACCGGGCCATCATCGAAACCCTCTATAGCTGCGGCCTGCGGGTTTCAGAACTTCTGAACCTGAAATTGTCCAACCTGTACCTGGAACTGGGTTTTATCCGGGTCATAGGCAAGGGCGACAAAGAGCGGTTGATACCTATGGGGGCGGAGGCGGTGAAACAGATCCGGTTGTACCTGGAACATATTCGCGGCCAGGTGCCCGTCAAAGAATCCTTCCGGGATATCCTCTTCCTCAACAGACGAGGTACAAGCCTCAGCCGGATGATGATCTTCAATATCATCAAGGATGCCGCCCTCAAAGCCGGTATACGGATCAATGTGCATCCCCATACTTTTCGGCATTCCTTTGCTACGCACCTTGTGGAACGTGGAGCGGATCTGCGCGCTGTTCAGGAGATGCTGGGGCATTCCAGTATCACCACAACGGAGATCTATACCCATCTGGACCGGGGATATCTGCGCAGCACCCTGGAGAAATTTCATCCCCATTTTTAATTCAATACGGGATTCCTTTTGCCTTCATTGCCGAATACTGGCGGATCTTAAGGTATTTTGCCAGGGCAGCATAGGCGGAGTTTTTGGCGATCACCCATCCATAATAGCCATCCAGGAAACCACCTCTTAAAATAAAGATGCTAAGGAAGGTCCACCTGGGTGCCAATAATAATTTCAGCAGACTGACCTTCTTACCTCGTTCCACATCAAAGCGGGCGCCCATTTCTGAATACTGCTCGATCTTCTTGATATGGGAAGAAATGGTCGGAAATGAATGATGAAGGATATCCCCTTTCAGGAAACCGGTAGTGGTTCCCTTATCCAGTTCCCAGCCCTCATGAACCTTATCCGCTTTCATATGGCCCTTGGTCTTGTTCCACAAGCGCATTTTGGGATTGGGGTACCAGCCACTATGCCGGATCCATTTACCCCCATAATTGGTCAGAAAATTAAAAGAATAGGCATCATACTGTAGCCGTTCCTTGACACTAAGGATGCTTTGCTGCAATTCCGGGCTGAGCTCTTCGTCCGCATCGATCGATAGGATCCAGTCAAAGTTGCTGGCTTCCAGGCCTACAATTTTTTGCTCTCCGTAGCCTTCAAATGCATGCTGAATAACCGTCGCACCCATTCCTACCGCAATAGCCACCGTATCATCTTTGGAAAAAGAATCCACGACAATGATTTCATCCGCCACCACTTTTAGTGCACGAATGCAGCGCGCTATATTCCGGGCTTCATTATAGGTAATGACAATGGCACTGATGGGCAAAACGAAAATTATTTAAGGACCAGAAAAGATAGGGGAATAGTTGAGCCTGCTGGTAAGACAGCGAAATTATTGATAATGATCAGATTTGGGAGCTATTTACCTGCAAGGTTCCGGTATTTCCTGTTAGCCTGGCGACATTAACTTCGCGGCATGCGATTGGATTGGCTATTACCTAAGCGGAAAGGGGTTCCAGTATTGATGTATCATAAGGTATGGCCCGGCATGCGGGATGGCCTGACCATTTCTCCTGAAGGACTTAGGGAACAGTGGAAATACCTGAAGGATCACGGTTATGAATGTATTAGCCTGGATCGGTTTTTAGCTATTGCCAGGGCAGAACAGCCCCAGCCATCCAAATGTTTTTTATTGACTTTTGATGATGGTTATCAGAATAACCTTCAGTTTGTTTATCCGTTATTAAAGGAATTTAGCTGGGAGGCAACGTTATTCATCATTGCAGGCACTCTGAATGGAAGTTACAAGGACCCTCAAACAGAGGAAAGCTCCCGGAAACTTTCTGTGGAAGAATTAAAATCCATGATAGGCTCCCATATCTGCCTGGGACTTCACGGATATCAGCATGAGAACTTCTCCGAAATCAGCCTGGAGGAGCAAGTAGAAGCGATCCGGAAATCCTGTGAAATTTTGGAGGACTGCGAACTGGATTACACGAAGGTTCTGGCATATCCATATGGTGCACGACCAAAGAATAGTAATGACTTTTTTGTTCTGAAAGCCTGGATGAGTGAGTATGGGATCGAAGCCGCATTCCGAATCGGGAATCGACCGCAGCGAGTGCCAGTTCTGGATTTTTATGAAATCAATCGAATTGATATCCGGGGAACGGATAGCCTGGATGATTTCAAGATCAAATTACATAAGGGAAAGCTAAAACCCTTTTAGCGGTGCAGGTAGAGCGGAGTCGTTTGAATCTCATTACTCCAATGCTGGGCTCTATCTACGATCCACATCTTGTAAACCACAGTATCTCTGAAGGTATGGACACTGTCATTACGAATAACGATTCGATTGCTTTGCAGGGCAACAGCACCATCACCAGTAATGCCATCTATCGGGTCAATCGCACCGCTAGGTATCGGAGGGAAGAAGAACTTGAGGGTATCAATCCGGTCGTCGCGCATATCCTTCATGAAAACATCATAATTGCCGGAGGAAGGATCATGGCCCAGATCACCGTCACCATCAGAAAAATGAAACGTAAGGAAGGTGGTGTCCTGGGAAAGCATTTTAATGCTATCCGGGGACAAGGCAATAAATTTCAAAAATGGAATCGGGGAATTGCTGGATTTTTTACAACTGAAAATCGCACCACTTAAGATGAGAATGGAAAGCAGCAATGGGAGCCATAATTTCATACTCTCAAAGTTATTTAATTTGCCACAGTTTTATTCATCGGCTAAAGAATATGTTTCCGGGATAAACCGGGAGCATTTTAAGAGGCTTGCGCTGGACCTTTTCCGGTACCAGCATGCCCACAACGCTTTATACCGGCAATATTGTGACATGATCGGTTGCAAGGCCTCAGCGGTCACGGAACTGATACAGATACCCTTTCTTCCCATATCCTTCTTCAAAAGCCAGCGCGTTCAGACGGGTACCTGGGAGCAGGCCGATTTGATTTTTGAAAGCAGTGGAACCACCGGAGAAATTCCGAGCCGACATTATGTTCGGAATGTAGCGCTCTATGAGTGCAGTTTATTAAGGGGCTTTATTGAAGTTTTTGGAGCCGTGGAGGACTGGACTATCCTAGCCCTCCTACCCTCTTACCTGGAGCGTAAAAATGCCTCCCTGGTGCATATGGCCAAGACGCTGATGAAGTTTAGTAATCAGGAGCACAATGGTTTTTACCTGAATGAATGGGAACTTCTGAAGAGTCGGTTACTTACACAACAGGCATCTGGTAAAAAAACGCTTTTACTGGGCGTAACTTTTGCATTACTTGATTTTGCAAGTGACTACCCTATGGATCTTTCCTCGATCACGGTCATGGAAACAGGCGGTATGAAAGGCCGGAGGGAAGAATGGACCCGGGAGCAGGTTCATGAGCTGTTAAAACTACAATGGAACCTGAACCAGGTGGCAACTGAATATGGGATGACGGAGTTATTGTCGCAGGCCTATGCTGCAAAAGAAGGCCAATTAAAATCGGCGAGCACCATGCAGGTATTGGTTCGGGAGACCAATGACCCATTATCAACGAACGAGCAGGGCGCTGGTATTCTGAACATTATTGACCTGGCAAATGTCGACAGTTGTGCCTTTATTGCAACAGAAGATATGGGTCGTATTTATGAGGATGGAAGCTTTGAGGTATTGGGGAGAATGGATCATGCAGCCTTGCGGGGATGCAGTCTGATGCACGTCTAAAAAAATCAGTTGGCTGAATGGCTGAATGCTTTTATCTTCGCAGCCCGTTAGTTCTTATTAAGTCGGCCTGAATGGATGGTAAGCAGGATTTCCTGATGCTGTCAAAATTTTCAACAACAAATGCCCAGGTGGCGAAATTGGTAGACGCACTGTGTTCAGGTCGCAGCGCTCGCAAGGGTGTGCTGGTTCGAGTCCAGTCCTGGGCACCAAAAAAGCCGCTCCATGAGCGGCTTTTTTTATTTAGAAAATTTTAAATAATTACATGTTGTTCAAACCACAATTACCATCAATATCTGAATAACGATATAGTTTAATGTGCCAACTTTATTTGTACTCCTCTCTTTTGCGTTTAAGTTTGTGAGTAATCCAATTGAAATGCGATATATCGTATTGAAAAAACAGACTATCTTTAAAATGGGCGTCACCACCTATGTAGACCCAAAACGGGAACGGGTGATAATGGCAAAGCCATAGAATTTTTTTGTCGTTATAACTATAAACAGTATCTGGATTACCCAGCAATTTAATGACTTCAATGGGCTTTGAATAGTAATGTAGTTTTTAAAATCCTTTGAACTTCTACACCCAATTATAAAAAGCAGTAAGGCAATCCTCTTTTCATCACCGCCCATTAGTCTTAGTGGAATTGCTTAACCCCTTCGCTATTTTCTTTAGGGCTTCAAAAATATCAACAGCTTTGCCATTACCTTACCTGGCAGGGAGTTCTTTATCTGAAAGCTCCGTGTTTTCTATTTAGTTTCCATAGTTTCTTGAAATTTACATAAAGGTAAGATTACATAAATCAGTCAGCTATTGCCTAACAATCAACAATACTCCTATTTAATAAACCGATGTATCGCCCAATCCGCATTATCCTGGAATGTGACATTTTTCAAATCCGTGTAAAAAGTACTTTGGTCAACCATCTCCCCGGATAACTTACCCTCTTTACTGGCATAAAAAATGCCACTTTTATATCGCTCATCCGAAATGGCATCTACAAAGCGTTTGGTGCCTACTTCCAGCTTATGCACCATTCCTCCCATCAAAGGGAATACGATCGGCATCATAATATACCGCACCATAAATTCCATTGCTGGGGGCAACTGAGCCGGTGCCCCTGTACCTTTAGTGTTTCCAGGTCCGACAGCTACAAATTTGAGCTGAGGATATTTTCTTGCCATGGATAAGGCCCACATCGTCGCTGCATATTTGACATATCCATATGCTTCAACGGCATCAAATTTATTACCAAAATAGGATCCATCAAGAACGGCTACAAACTCGTCTTCTGAGGAGGTCTTCATTGAAACGGGTTTCATTCCGAGCATCTTTACTCCAGGTATTGCTTCAGCACTGGCGAATAAGACTGCTTTCTTGAGCTTATCCTGTTTCAATAGTTCCTCCACTAAAACGACATGACCTAAAATATTCGTAGCAGCTAATAGATTCATACCGGAAGGTGTCATGTCCCCGGCCGTTTTCCCTACTACCCCACCCGCGTTTAAAATGATTGCATCAATAGGATCCTTAATTTGCGCTACTACTTTTCTTACAGAATTTGCATCCGATACATCTGCAATAATAATTTCAAAGATCTTCTTTCCCGTTTTCTCCTCAAGCTCTTTTTTTGCTGCCTCAGCTTTGGTTTTATTTCTACATAGAAGAATTATTTTTTTTGTTTCATTTTTCAATGATAATTGTCGGGCTGCCTCTTTCCCGATCCCATTATTTGCTCCTGTTATTAATATGCTTTCGTTCATTTTGAATACTAGATTAAATTAAGTGATGATATGATTTGTTGGCTTAAATTCTGTTCCACACAAAAGTATCGGCTCATTTAAGAGCATTGGTATCAAAAAGTCCAATAGATTTGCTCAATCGTATTTTTTTGAGAAATGGACGTATTAAGTGATATTTTAGAAAGCATTAGGCTCAAAGCGAATATATACCCTAAGATTGCTGTAACTCAAAATTCCTGGGGCATAGAAGTACCAGAAGACAATAGATCCCAATTTTGGCGTCTATTAAAGGGTACTTGCTATTTGACCGTGAAAGGAGAAGCTCCTATAAAGATGAAGGAGGGTGAAATATTTTTCATTCCACACGGGGCAGCTCAACAAATTTCAGGCAATCCTATGAATACCTGTGTGCCTGCTGCAGAATATGGTAAAGCGCTATTTAATGGGTCACCTTTATTCAAAGGCAGCGATGAAGAAACTGTTTTAATGGGTGGTCATTTTGTGATCAACCCAGCTTTTAAACACCCCTTCATTCATTCATTACCAAAGCTGATGCATATTACAAAGATGCAATCCGAACTATGTCTTTGGCTGAACAATGTTGCCGTATTTCTCAATGAAGAAATAAGCAATGAAAAGGCAGGGACTAAAGTGATATTGGGACGTTTGGCTGACATTATATTTATACTTATCATACGCGCCTATATAGTCCAGGAGCATATTGAACAAGGTTTTTTAATGGCATTAAAAGATGAGCGGATCAGCAACTCTTTAAAAAGTATGCACGAGTTTCCAGAGAATGAATGGACAATTGACCAACTGGCAAAGAAAGCCGGAATGTCTCGCTCCTTATATTGCAAAGAATTTAAAAAATCAGTAGGAGAAACACCTATGAGTTACCTCACTAACTGGCGAATTATAAAATCGAAAGAGATTTTGTCGGCCTCAAAGGAAAACATTAGTGAGGTAGCTGCCAAGGTTGGCTATCAATCTGAAGCGGCATTCAACAGGCTCTTTAAAACAAAAGTTGGTATGACTCCTGCCGGATATCGCAAAACAAACCTTGTTTAAAAATATTGGCAACTAATTATAATTATCATCTAATTTATTCAATAGTAATAATGATATCTTGAGATAAAGACATGAATAGTAAACTAAAAAATTTTACATTAATGAATTATTTTCTCATTGGGGGATTTGGGGCAATAAGTGATTCATTGAAGCTACGTACCTGCCTTTAGAATTTTTTGCCCACTATTTTCTATTATGTCACCCGAGGTGGTGACCCAAACTTTGTCATTCCTGTAGGGAATCTGTTTTCACTCTGGACGATTCATTCAACACAACAGGTTCCCTTCGGGCATGACAAAGAACATCGGATGCACCAGAAAATGTTGCATTCTACACATGACTCAAGTAGGTGAACCAAGGTGGTGCCTATGGTCTTTTACAGATACGTTCGAAGATTCACCCCCAATACTAACTAAAGGCCAATTTAATCCGCTATCAGATTCCCATCTATCGTAACAACATCAGCCGGATTACTTTCATTCACACCTTTTGCACCTGTAAAAGACAAATTAAGTTTACCATTCGTCATAGTGGCCGTTATGGTCGTATTATCGGTATTAGTAGAAGCATAAGATCCACCAGGTAATGCCAGGACGAAGTAACACTGGGTTGAACTCGGTACGGTATAATTATCCACCAATCTGTAGGTTCCCGTAGTCGGTGTTCCAATGAATACGAAATTAATCGACGCTGCGGTGGAACCCGTTCCGGAGATGCAAGAATATGAATATACGCCCGCATAACCACTGCCATTAGTTGTGGTTGAATGATAAGCAGTTCCATTCACCGTAAATGAACTGGAAGATCCACCACTATCACCTTTTTTACAAGCAGAAAATAACAGAGTAAGAATCAGGGCACTGAATAAATAGCTTCTCATGGGTTAATTGTTTTGGGTTAAATGTTTTGGGTAAATAACTAAACACTAAATAACAACAAACCTCCTAACTTTTGAGAAGGTTTCTCCTATGAAAAGTGCGATTTTCATAATGGCGATGTTTGTTTTCTTTTTTGCAGGTTGCAAAAAAGGAGACAAAACACCGAGTAATCCTATTGATCAACTTCCTCCGGCAACCCAAACTGGAGCAAATACTCTGGGTTGTTTAATAGATGGGAAGCTGTCCTCAGTGAACGGAAAATCTTATTTCGGACATGAAACTGGTGTGGATTTCTTAGCCGTTCTGAATTCTGCTTGGTACCTGAAAGGTAAAGTCGGCTATCAAGGCATTTACATTAATTTCGACTATAATGCTAATCCTGGCGTACCGAAAACCTTTGAAGTTTCAAATAATTATCCGGCGGGTGCAGAACACTTTAATCCAACAGATGGGAATACTGCAATTACTGGTGGCAACGACTTTAAAACTGATTCCGTACACAAAGGTGCTCTTAATCTTCTTTACTATGATGGGAAAATAGCCTCGGGTACTTTTTCTTTCGATAGCGCGAATGATGCTGGAACTGTAATACATATTACTGATGGGCGTTTCGATGTTTCATTATAATAATTTATGTTTTGTCAGAAGTGTTTTATGAGTAAAATTTTCCGTTCACTTTTTCCGTTGTTGGTATTGTTTTTTTAACACATTCGGCCAATGCCCAATCAGGGCTGGACTCTAATGGATATATGTTGAATGATAGCGAAAGCTTTCAACAATTATTTGATAGCCTGACAACGGGATTAATTCCAAGTCGAATACCGTACGGTGCGCTTTACGAACGCGTAATTAGCCATACTTGGCCACCGGAATGGCATAATGGGGATACGGTTTCCAAGTATTCTCTTGTTCAGGCCTGGTGGGATTTGGAGCATTGTCACGTTGGCACGGCTGAAGAAGGTACTTATGCGGCTATGCGACGGGGCGTAGATACGCAATCCCTGCGCAATCTTTAATAAAAGTCTTGCCAATTGACAATATCCAAGTTTAAGTTCCCCTTTTCGAACCGCCAGCAGCTTAAAAGATTAATATGTATTGATATGTCAAAATGATTGGTTCGCCTGATCAGCGTGTAAATGGGTATAGTTACCAATGATAATGGGCTACATTTCCAAAAGCAAATCTGGAAATAGGAATAGTTAAGCTTGACCTTATCGCAGCTTTCTCAGAAAATTTTATGCAGTAATTATTAGACTTTTGATATCAGCAACATCATGAACTACTTTAATAAACTCATTCATTGGGTGCGTCAAAACCCATTTGATACTATTGCCTTTATCATCACAATGGTGGTGATTTATATGAAGTTTTTCAGGTAAACAGGCAGTGCCCTAGAACGTACTATTCCTTAACGAACCAAGCTGCCGGAATTTTAAGATCTTCGGCAATACAAATTGGCATGATTAAACCCCTCACATCCCTCCGGTTTGTTTTTGCCTTATTTGTTTTTTGTAGCCATGTACAATTTGCGGTTCAGGCAGACAGTCCCTTTTCCAAGAGCATATTTGATGCAATTTTTAGTGAAGGATTCATAGGAGTTGGCTTCTTTTTTACCCTAAGCGGCTTCATCCTTTCCTATACCTATGAACAACGATTAAGAGCCGGCTTGGTTTCCAAATCAGCTTTCTGGATCGCACGATTCGCAAAGATCTATCCCCTCCATTTACTTACATTTTTAGCTGCAATACCCATTATTTATTGGGAAACTAAATCCTCGGAAAGTATGTCATGGCTAAAAGGATTTACGAACCTGGCACTGTTACAATCAATGGTTCCTATAAAATCCTACTACTTTTCAATCAACTACCCTTCCTGGAGCATCTCAACAGAGGCATTTTTTTATCTGCTCTTCCCAGGCCTGATCTCTATCTTCTCAAAAAGCAATAGGATCGTATGGATCATCGGATCCATGTTTGTTCTGGGGATGATGCTGCTAACGGTGAATTGCAATGAACAATGGTTTTTTTATGTAAGCCCATTGTCCCGAATGGTTGATTTCATAATCGGCATTGGGATATTCCAGGTTTATACGCAAACAGGATCTGTTTCGCGGAGCAAGGCGAATATCCTGGAAATCACCTCCGTCTTGCTACTTCTTGGCCTCTTGTGGTTTCATTCCAGTATCCCAATTAGGTTCAGATATGCTGCATATTATTGGCCGGCAATAGCCCTAATCATTTATGCATTTGCATTTCAAAAGGGCCTTCTTTCAAAATTATTATCACTCCGTTTTTTTACAGTACTTGGCGAGATCAGTTTTGCATTTTACATGTTGCACTTCCTGGTCATCAGGTTATTTTCAGGCCTGGGAAATCAACATCGGGCACCCAGCCTATCCCTGAACATCCTGATACTTATTATTTCCACGCTGGTGTTAAGCCTTGCTGTTCATTACAGAATCGAAAAGCCATTAACCAGGTTTATCAAACAGAAAGCCAAACTCAATAGCCGGAATTCCAACGAACATTAAAATTAATAATCGTAAATTAATATTTTTATGTAGTAAGAGTCCGACTTTTGATTCCTACAAATTAAATATGCAGCCATGCAAAAAATAGCCACAATTACCATCAACATCGAAAAATTGCAGGAGACTTCTAAAGGTCCTTTCACCCTGAACTTTGTGGATGACCTAAATTCGATATTGGATGAAGGTTGGGAAATCGAAAAATGGGAAATTCTAACGAAGGATAAGGAATCAGAAAAGGTAGTCATCCTGATCGTTATGAATGATGACATGCTCGACCTGGAAGATGAGGCAATGAACTTCTTCGATATGGATAACGAGTTTGATCTCTCAGAAGAAGATGAGGAGGATGGCGATTTCGATACCGAGGATGAGGATCAGGAACATGATAAGGGTAAAGGAGCTTAGCTACCTGGCTATATTTGATGCAAATGGATTGTGTCGGTTGAGCCTGCAATACAATCAGAATATTGGAAGAGATTATGGATGGCATGCCATCCATCAAGAAGGCTTACCCATTCTTAATATTCAGGTCCTGGCTTTGCTATTCAACATGGAGCGGCCTTTTCAATCTATTCGTCAGTTCCCATCCAGAGTGGTGTAAATTCACCAAAGAATAAGGCACATAAAGTCTGATCAAAGGACTCAAAATGTCTGGGTTGTTGGCTGCGTTTTAAAATTGAACATGAATATGGCACCGAAAGAAATGAACAACTCCAGCAAAGCAAGCCCAAAAAACAGTCGTACTAAAGCTATAAATACAAGCAAGGAGAGTAAGGAAATACCAGGCAATCCAAAGCCAGCTGTCGGTAAAACCCGGGTAAATGCCCATAAAGCAGCCGCGTTTACAGCCCTGAATTCTAAATCGGTGTTAACCGATCAGGAATATATTGCCGCCATGCTTCGTATTGAAGAATTAATGGGCATTGGTGGATTATTTGTGAACCCGGATCAACTACAGGAGATACGCCAGCTATCGGTATTGGCGCAGGATTATGAACAGCATAAATACCCGCTTGGATTACCTGAAAGCCTGAGCGGCATCATTGAACTAAAAATGTACGAAATGAAGCTTTCGCTCAAGGCCATGGCCAAGATGCTTCATTTGAGCGACGCAAAACTTTCTTCCGTGCTTAGCGGTAAACAAAAGCCTGAGGCCGAGCTTTTAAAATGGGTCCATACCGAACTAAAAGTGGATGCTCATTTCCTATTATCATTGGTATAAAAGGAGCCAAACCAGTTTATAAAAATGGTCTTGATCATTTTGGTTGATCGACCAAATTAAAACGTCATTTTGTCTAATAAGTTTGAAAAAGATAACGATTACATCATAGTAATGGTCAGAGAAGCCTGCAATTTTGCAAACTGATTTTGGCGATGATATCATTCTTGTTAATCCCCTGCTAACCAGCTTGTAGAGGCCCATCATCGCAATCAGTGACATTTTTTTAAGGTCTTTATTCTACCCTATTCTTTAGTCCATCAACTTTCAAAAAATACTTCCAGGCTTTCATCAAGTTTGTAACTTACTTATTATGCACTTTAGAAAAACCATTGCCATTCTGGCTATTGGCATCACAGCTTCTGCTGCACTTGCCCAGCTTCCATCCAATGCCGTGCTAAAAACTTTCCGCATAAATAGTGGCGGTGGCTGGGATTACATTTCCGTATCACCCCTTTCAGAAAATATTTACGTTTCCCATGGCACCCAGGTAAACATCCTGAATAAAACCAATGGCGACTCCGTTGGAGTGATCCGGGGAACTATTGGGGTGCATGGAATTGTCTTTGCACCCAGCATCAATAAAGGATTTATTTCTAATGGTCGACTGAATAATCTCTACGTTTTTGATGCCTTGACCAATCAAATAACCGACAGCATACCAACCGGCGAAAACCCGGATGCTATGTGTTATGACGCCTACTCCAATCGAATCATCGTAGGAAATGGCCGTAGCAAAAGTGCCAGCATTATTGATGCTGCTTCCAATAAAGTAATTACAACAATTCCGCTAAGCGGCAAGCCGGAAGCAATAGTCAGTGATGAAGCCGGCACCATTTTTATCAATGTTGAAGATAAAAATGCTGTGGCTGTTGTAAATATTAAGGCTGGTAAAATAAAAACCTACTATCAGTTAAAAAGCGGTGAAGAGCCGGGTGGTCTTGCTATTGACCGCAAGTCAGGTACCCTCTTTGTAGCCTGCGGAGGAAACAATAAGCTTTTAGTACTGGAGGCTAAAACCGGCAATCAAAAAGCAATTTTACCCATCGGTGAAAAAAACGACGCACTGGCTTTTGATGTAAAGTCCGGAATAGTCTATGCTTCTAATGGTGATGGAACACTAACCATGATTCGATCACAAAAAGGAGTGTATAAAGTAGTAGGTACCATTATAACTAAGCCAGGCGCCAGGACCATCGCCATCGATCCAATCACGCAACTGCTTTATCTGCCCACTGCAGATTTTGAACATCAGCCCTTGCATGCTTCTGAACGACCAAAAATGATTCCAGGTACTTTTGAGATCCTGGTTGTTGGCAGTACAAATAAATAGCTGCATGAGGAAACAAGGCATCTGGCTTCTACTAGTTCTTTTCCTTTCCCTGACACCAGGCAAGGCGCAGATCGTGCAGTTGGATGATTATGTGCGCATCGCCAAAGCCCATAGCCCCCAATTAAGGGAATATCGGAATGCCATTCTAGCTAATAGTATAGATAGCCAGAAAATTCGGGCTGGCTATAAACCGCAGGTCGCCTTAACCAGCATCAATTCCTATGCGCCAAGCTTACCCAATTTTGGCTATGATGCAAGTGTAACCAATGGTGGTCAGTACAGCACACTTATCGGCGCCACCAAGACCTTTGTTGGACGTGAAAATCTGAATACCCAAATCCGAGCTATCCAACTAGCCAGCGACTCCCTGCGCAATGCTTCATTGATCGCAGAACAGGAACTAACCCGAAGCGTTACGGCCCAATATCTGACAACCTATGGCGATCAACAGCAGTTGCTGGCCATAGAGGAAATCAGTCACCTGCTCTGTAACGAAGGAAGTATCCTAAAAAGCCTGACCCAAAACAATATTTACCGGCAAACAGACTATCTCACTTTTCTGGTGACCCAAAAGCAGCAGGACCTTCAACTGAAACAAATACGTATCCAGTATCAAACGGATTTTGCCAGCCTTAATTACTTCTGCGGTATTTTGGATACGGCTGCTTTCGAAAAACAACTAGGCTTGCCACAAATGCAGGTGCAGCTTTTTTCCAATAGCCTAAGTTCCGCCTTCTTCCGGCGTTATGCATTGGATAGCTTTAATCTTCAGAATCAAATGAAGCAGATCAATCTTGCCTATCGCCCCAAACTGGGGGTATTTGCGGATGCCGGTTATAATACCAGTCAGATAAATACGTTCTACAATCATTTTGGGCTTAGTGGTGGTTTCAGTATTAATCTGCCAATTTATGATGGTGGCCGGCGACTACTTTCCCTGCAAAAAATTTCCTTGCTGGAGGATACCCGCCAGGCTTATCTGGCCTTTTTCATCCAACAATATAACCAGCAGATTGCTGGATTGCTGCAGCAATTGAATGCGACAGAGGCGCTCCTTAGTGATATTGAAGCCCAGATCTTGTACTCCAAGGGACTTATTGACGTCAATGAAAAGCTATTACAGACAGGAGATGCGCGGATAGCCGATTTCGTAATTGCCATCAACAATTACCTGAACGCAAAAACATTATTGACCCAAAACCGGATCAGCCGGCTCCAGATCATTAACCAGGTCAATTACTGGAATCGCTAATTATACGACTATGACTCATTCAGCTAAGCTTACCATTGTCGTATTTATTCTTTTGGTTACATCCGCATGTGGCGGGAAGAAAACTGCTGAAAGCAGTGAACAGCAATCTGCTGCTTCAGTCAGAACACCCGTCACGGTAACAACAGTTTCAGAATCTCCAATTACCGAGTATGTGGAATTGAATGCCACCTCCCAGTTTATGCAGAAAAACTTTGTAAAGGCGAATGTGAATGGATACATCCAGAGTGTGAATGCCAGCCTTGGCAAATATGTGAGTAGTGGACAGGTATTATTTACGCTTAAAACTAAAGAAGCGCAAAGCATTGGAAACAGCGTCAATAAGCTGGACCCTTCGTTTCGATTCTCCGGCATTAATACCATTAGGGCCTCCGGAGGCGGCTATATTACGCAGTTAAGTCACCAATTGGGTGATTATGTACAGGATGGAGAACAATTGGCGGTGATCAATGATGCCCAATCATTTGCATTCATCCTGAATTTACCTTACGAACTACGTCCCTTCTTATTACAGCAAAAAACAGTGGAATTGTTCCTTCCCGACAGCACAAAATTGATCGGGACCATCACAAATATTATTCCTACGGTTGATCCAGCTTCGCAATCACAGCAGGTGGTCATTAAGGTAAACAGTACCACCTCCATTCCGGAAAACCTGATTGCAAAGGTGCGTATCATCAAGACCCAAAAGAACAAGGCCCAATCACTTCCAAAAGCTGCCCTTCTAAGCGATGAAGCTCAAAGCACCTGGTGGGTAATGAAATTACTGAACGATAGTACGGCAGTCAAGGTGCCTGTTCAGCATGGCATTGAAACTAAGGATGCTGTTGAAATTACAACACCAATTTTTTCAGAAACAGACCGAATTCTTCTCACTGGTAATTACGGATTGCCGGATACTGCAGGTATTATCATGGAATCCAAATCTGTGGGGCAATGAAATTCTTCTTTACCTACAAGAACCCCTTAAGTGCGGTAATTGTCATCATCCTACTGGGTGGGGTCTTCGCCTATACCAAATTACAGACGGCTCTATTTCCGGAAATCACCTTTCCCAAAATCAAAATCATCGCGGATGCCGGGCTGCAGCCTGTTGACAAGATGATGGTAACGGTTACAAAACCACTAGAAATTGCCATTAAACAGGTTCCGGACCTGCAAAATGTAAGAAGTACCACCAGCAGGGGATCCTGTGAGATATCGGCCTTCATGAACTGGAATGCCGATATAGACCTCGCCCAGCAACGTATAGAATCTAGGATTGCTCAAATCCGAAATACCCTGCCGCCAGATATGCAGCTTACGGTGGAACGTATGAATCCTTCCATTCTACCCGTTATGGGTTACACCCTGGAAGGTCATGGTCGGTCTCCCATCGAAATGCGCCAACTCGCCTCTTTCACCATCAAACCTTTTCTCTCCCAGGTGCAGGGCGTGAGCGAAGTACGGGTAATCGGTGGACGACAAAAGGAATACTGGATCACCCTGGACCAGCAAAAAATGAGCAGTCTTGGCTTGACGCCCGACAGTATCAATGCCGCATTGGCTCAGACCAATTTCATTAAAAGCAATGGTTATCTGAGCGACTATCGATTGCTTTATTTAACGGTAACAGATGCTACCGTGAAAACCACGGAGGATCTGAATAATATTGTGGTGCGCAATGATGGACTCCGGATCATCCGACTTCAGGACATTTCTAGTGTTGGGGTACATGAAGCTACGGAGTATATCCGCATCAATGCGAATGGTAAGGATGGCCTGCTAATCGCTGTCATTAAGCAGCCTAATGCGAATCTTGTTACGGTTTCCAAAGCCATGGAGGATAAAATTGCCCAGTTACGCACGCTCCTTCCACCTGACGTAACGATTCGCCCTTATTACGAACAGGCCGATTTCGTAAATGATGCTGTTCATAGTGTTACAGACGCTCTTTGGATCGGGCTCATCTTGGCCATAATTGTAGCCGTGATCTTCCTTCGGTCTATGAAGGCCAGCAGTACAATACTCATCACCATACCGATCACACTTTGCCTGACGCTGATTGTGTTATACGCCATTGGTTATTCCTTTAATATCATGACACTGGGTGCTATTGCAGCGGCTATTGGATTGATCATTGATGATGCCATAGTAGTTGTTGAACAAATCCATCGGACACACGAAGAACATCCCGACAAACCCACCAGTGAGTTAGTGCGGAAAGCTATCGATTATTTATTTCCGGCGATGCTGGGCTCCTCCATTTCTACGATCGTCATTTTCATTCCGTTTCTGTTAATGTCAGGGGGCGCCGGGGCCTATTTCAAAGTAATGACCAATACCATGATCATTACCCTGGTGTGTTCATTTTTTGTGACCTGGATTTGCTTGCCCGTGGTGTATCTAGTATTAAGTAAGAAGGAAACACCGAAATCTGAAAATGCACAAGCCCCAATTGTTCATGAGGTCAAAAAGCAACGTTGGGTAGCCTGGTTCATTGGTAGACCATTTGTCAGCCTGGGTATTGTTGCCGGCCTGCTAATTTGCATCGCGCTCATCCTTCCCAATCTTGAAACGGGCTTTCTTCCGGAAATGGATGAAGGCAGTATCGTATTGGATTACTCGAGTCCTCCTGGCACGTCACTGGAAGAAACGGACCAGATTTTGCATGAAGTCGAAAAGATCATTTCGAAAACTCCGGAAGTAGCTGCATACAGTCGCCGAACAGGTACCCAGATGGGTTTCTTTATAACGGAACCCAACCGGGGTGATTATCTGATCCAGTTAAAAAAACAACGAAGTAAATCGACCACTGAAGTCATTGCTGCGCTCCGTGCGAAAATTGAAGGATCACAACCCTCTTTACGAATTGATTTCGGACAGGTCATTGGAGATATGCTGGGCGATCTGATGGAATCCGTTCAGCCTATCGAATTGAAGATTTTCGGGAATGATCAAACGAAGCTGAAAGAGTTGTCGACCCAGGTGGGTCAGGTGGTCAGCTCTGTAAAAGGTACGGCTGATGTATTCAACGGCATCGTAATTGCGGGGCCTTCAGTAAGTATAAAGCCTGATTTTGGGAGGCTGGCACAATTTGGTCTGACACCCGCAAGTTTACAATATCAGGTGCAAACGGCTTTGGAGGGAAATATCGTTTCACATCTTTTGGAGACGGAGCAGCAGCCTGCTGTGCGGATCATGTATCCTGGAAATCGGAAACTGAGTGTAGCGGATATCCCACTGTTACGGCTTTCACTACCAGGAGGTAAATTGCAACCGATTACACAGCTTGCAACGGTGAACATCAATCCTGGTGATGCGGAAATTCAGCGCGAGAATTTACAGAGCATGGGGGTGGTGACGGCCCGTTTGGAAGGGCGTGGACTTGGTTCGGTAATGAATGAGGTCAAGGCTGGTATTGCTAAGAAAGTGGTGCTGCCACCTGGGTATCATATCGAATATGGCGGGTCGTATGCGCAACAGCAAAAATCTTTTAGCGAGTTGCTGCTGATCCTATTCACAGCAGCCTTGCTGGTATTTTGTGTGATCCTGTTTCTGTTCAGGGATTTTAGGGTGGCCTTATTGATCGTGATCCTGGCGGTTCTAGGGATATCCGGCAGTTATATTGCCTTATTTCTGACGCATACTCCACTTAATGTCGGATCATACACAGGACTCATTATGATTGTAGGGATCATTGGTGAAAATGCGATTTTCACGTTCCTGCAATTCCGGGAGGAGCTCCTTATAAAAAGTGTCGATGAGTCGATCGTTTACTCGATATCCACTCGTTTGAGACCAAAGTTGATGACCGCATTGGGCGCAATCATTGCACTCATGCCGCTTGCATTAGGCATTGGAACCGGCGCCCAATTGCACCAGCCTTTGGCGATAGCTGTTATTGGAGGTTTTATTATTGCCTTACCGTTATTATTGATTGTGCTGCCTACTTTTTTGCGGGTTATTTTTAAAGGACGGAAGTTGGGGCCAGGCGTTTTGTAACAGTATAATTAGGAGCACGCCAGCCTTTGTATCCGTGCCATTAGGGCTCTCCGCCGTAGCCTTGGCAAAGGAGGGCCTGCTTTCTGTACTAAATGCTCCTCCCCCCGGCCTAAAGGCACGGGGCACCTGTTTTGGTCACTTCAGATCTTTTAAAAGTTGCCCGTGCCTTTAGGCCGGGGATCCGTGCAATCTCACCCCTTACGTCCGGCACTTCCGAATCCAATGCAGCATTTTTCTGTGTCTGTAGCACTTCGCAATTGTTGCAGCACCAGCTCCTGCCTAATACGGCAAGTGTTTATACCAATCTTCTCTCCCCCAGGCAGAAGTGCTGAGATTAAAAATAAGGCCAATCGCAAGCTGATTACTACCGGTAATATCCATATAGGTCGTTTGAGTGCCACCTCCACTGGAATATTGTTCCGTATTGAAATAATGAAATTGTCCGAAATAATCAATAAGTCGCAACTTCAGCAATGCAGCTTTGGTCGCAATGCCGAATTCTATTTTTAGAAACGGATACACCTTCACGTCATCCACAAAATTTGCATTGTACCAGGATCCCGTCTGAATATAAGGCTCCATCCCAAAACCGAACGTAAAACATCCCTTTCTATACCAACTTAAAATCGCATCAGATCCGCTTTTGTAATCAAAACCAAGGCTCACGCCATAACCCCAGGACGAGACCTTATATTCAAGATCAGTTTTGTTGATCCGAAGATCCTTTCGAGTCCAATCAATATCATGAACACTTAAACCATAGGTAAATATCAGTACGGCATTGTCACCAAATTTCATAAATGGCTGCCCTGAATTGAATGATAAAAGGACACCGCTTTTTGATTTTATAGGTCCTTTGAACGAAATATCAAATAAGGTGGTGTGGGTATTCTCGTCCGTCTGATGAAATGTCTGTGTAACCGTTCCGGAAGTAAACGTATAACAGGCACCCAACTCCGTTCGCAACAAATAATTTTTACCGATCCCACGTTGCCGCCGGCTTTCAATTTTCGCAAGTTGTTTTTTAGAGAAATGCCAATGGATGGTTTCATGGTCCCAGCGCCCCAAACCATAATTGTAGAAACTGCGCTGGAACTCCATCTGCGCATTCGCTGGATTAAAAATGAAAAACAAACAGGTTGCCAGGATTGTTTGGAATTTGAGCATATAGAGAAACTTACGGATTGAAATCTAAAATCATAAATTAGATTCATAAATCCTAATGTTCAAACAAGCAATTTAAACATCCTTTTCTAAGCATGCATTAATTGGATATCAGCTATGATTTTTAATATTATAGCTCAACCTCTATAAACAAATTGGTGGCACTACAACCCAAACAACCGACAAGGAATAATTAAATCTTCCGATAAATAATAGCCTGCACACATGCGGTGATAACCATCGGCAATGATGAGCTTGTCCTTGCCCCTGACCAATAAAATGGGCGACAACTTCTTTCCCTTCCGGAACTTCTTCAGATTCTCTTGCACATGAATATTCTTTTCAGGAAGCAGTGGCAATGCACTGGCCCGGAAAATATCCTTGGCCTTCTTGGTAATCGTTTTAACCCCTCTCAATCCAGCGACCATGGCCTCCACGGTTTGTGAATCATAAAGCAATTCCAGGTAATCTGCAGCAGCCGGAAAATCATGCTCCTCCGGTTCAGGAAGCCAAATACTTTTTGAAGTAGCCATATTGATAATTACAATTTAAATCAGAATTCAACTTGAATTCAGCTTCTTTATTCCTGCTAATCGCCTGATGTGTATAACCGGATATTCAGGGTAAACGCTCATCCGTTAAATTGCAGCTTTCATTAACTAGCGTGGAAATACAGAACGAATATAACGAAGAGAGTATTAAATCTCTGGATTGGCGAGAACATATCCGCCTCCGGCCGGGGATGTATATCGGTAAATTGGGTGATGGCAGCAGTGCAGATGATGGTATTTATGTCCTCCTAAAAGAGTGTGTCGACAATTCCATTGATGAACATATGATGGGTCATGGCAAGCGCATCGATGTCTTTATTGATAAAGGCAGCGTCAGCGTGCGGGATTTTGGCCGCGGCATTCCCCTTGGTAAAGTGGTCGATGTCGTGAGCAAGATCAATACCGGAGCCAAATATGATAGCAAAGCCTTTCAGAAAAGTGTTGGTCTCAACGGTGTCGGTACCAAAGCGGTCAATGCCCTGAGTATGAACTTTAAGGTGGCCGCTTACCGCGATGGCCGGATGAAGGAAGCAACGTTCGAACGGGGCATCCTGGTTAAGGAAAGCAAGGAAACCGCCACCACCGAACCGAATGGCACATACATGAGCTTTATCCCGGACGACACTGTTTTCCGGAACTACCATTTCCTGCACGAATACGTTGAAAACCAGATCTGGAACTATTGTTTCCTGAATGCCGGACTGACCATCCACTTCAATGGTCGCAATTTCCTTTCCAAGAATGGATTGCTGGACCTGCTCTCCCGGAAGACAAATCCGGAAACCATGCGCTACCCGATCATCCACCTGAAAGGAGAAGATATCGAGGTAGCACTCACCCATACCAGCGAATACGGAGAGGATTTGTACTCGTTTGTAAACGGACAACATACCACTCAGGGCGGCACCCACCAAGGCGCTTTCCGCGAGGCCATCGTCAAAGTGGCCCGGGATTTCTTCAAGAAGGATTACGATGCTTCGGATATTCGGCAAAGCATTTGCGCTGCCATCTCCGTCCGGGTACAGGAACCCGTTTTTGAAAGCCAGACAAAAACCAAACTCGGCTCCCAGTACGTGTTTGATAACGGTCCCAGCATGAAAAGCTTCATCCTGGATTTCTTAAGCAAGGACCTGGATAATTTCCTGCATAAAAATCCGGCCGTGGCAGAAGCCATGAAAAAGCGGATCGAACAGAGTGAACGGGAACGTAAGGAACTAAGCGGCATTCGGAAACTAGCCAATGAACGGGCGAAAAAAGCCAATCTTCATAACAAGAAGCTTCGCGATTGCCGCATCCATTTCGATGAAACGCCCCCTGCCAAAAACAAGGAGGAATATCATATCAAGCAACAGGAAAGCACCATTTTCATCACCGAAGGAGACAGCGCCTCAGGATCCATCACCAAAAGCCGGAATGTGGAAACGCAGGCAGTTTTTTCTCTGCGGGGAAAACCCCTGAACTGCTACGGACTGACCAAGAAGGTCGTTTATGAAAATGAAGAATTCAACCTGCTGCAACATGCCCTGAATATTGAGGAAGGACTGGATGGACTGCGGTATAACAATATTGTGATTGCTACCGATGCGGATGTGGATGGCATGCACATACGGCTGCTGATCATGACTTTTTTCCTTCAGTTCTTCCCGGACCTTGTCCGGAATAACCACGTATATATCCTCGATACCCCGCTATTCCGGGTAAGAAACAAACAAAAGACCATTTATTGCTATTCCGATCAGGAACGCCAAAGAGCTATTATGGAATTGGGCACGAAACCCGAAATTACCCGTTTCAAGGGCCTTGGTGAAATATCTCCAGAGGAATTTGCACAATTCATTGGGCGGGATATCCGCAAGGAACCGGTATTACTTTCCCAGGATGCCCAGATTCAAAAACTTTTGGAATATTATATGGGAAAAAACACACCGGACCGTCAGCAATTCATCATCAATCATTTGCGAATCGAAAAGGACCTTGTAGAAGAGTTGGCTGCGAATGCCTAGGAATAATTAGACATCAATTTGAAAATGCGATGCGAATCAATGCATTGCATTTTTTGTTTTTTAGCTTATATCTTGGTGCTTCAACAATCAATCTCATTTTATGCAGCAACACTTACTCGTGTCCGCATTGGCAGCCCTTATTCCGCTGCTGGTAGGCTTCCTGTGGTACAACAAAATGCTATTTGGCAAAACATGGATGCAGATAAACCGCTTTACTGATGCTGATATGAAGGGGGGCAATATGGCCCTGGTATTTGGCCTCACCTACCTGTTCTCGTTCATGTTGGCTTTTTTCCTGAGTGCTGTTGTTATTCACCAGAGTGCCTTACACTCCATAGTCGCCAATGACCATTCAGATGCCGCCAAGAAATGGCTGGATGATAGTATGACAGCCTACGGACGAAATTTTCGCACCTTTAAACATGGCATGTTCCATGGATTGTTCGCATCCATATGCTTCGTGCTTCCTGTACTGGGAATTGTGGCCATGTTTGAGCGTCGGGGAGCTAAATATGTTATGATCCACCTTGGATTCTGGGCCGTATGCCTGATGCTAATGGGTGGCATCATTTGCCAATGGGCCTGATCATTTAATTCCAATTAATAAAAAACCGTCGCCGCAATAAAATGCAGCGACGGTTTTTTTTATTTTCAATCATACGTTTGATATGAATCCACTTTTTATTCTTATCATTAAGGAGCTAATTCTTTAGTAGAGGTATTCTTTTGGATTAGTAAAATGCAAAATCATTCTTCCTATTGTACGAAAAATCAAACGTAAATTTGATTGGGGTGAATTGACATGTATTGAAATTAGCCATTATTTTATTAAAGTTGAATGAAGCAATTATGAATTTTTTGAAAAATAATTGTGGTAAGTCTTATTGTCAATGGACAAACTCTATTAAATCATGTCAGACTCAGTGAAACAAAACATCATTTGGTTGTCCCACTTTCCCAATTCAAAAACACTTTAATACTTTATTTGCATGAGGAGGGATTTGATCCGCCCAATACTCCTAATTTGGTTCTTCACGACGGAACAAGTATCCATGAATTGGGGATTAGTGGCTCTTCTGGTGAAATGGTCCGAATATGTAGTAACCTTGGAAAATACCAATAATAAGTCGTTTCAAGATCGCGTCAAATTACGTTTCAGGTGGACTTTATAATTTGCTTATGTGCGTTGGCGGTGTTTTTTACTATATAGGATACAGGATACACAATAGTAATTGCCCGTTCTTATCGATCTTCAACATAAAAGCCTGCCCAGATTTACCCAAGCAAACTATTTCCTATAATATTAAATCAACCATTTTTAATGCATAATCATTTATTTCACATGATTATTGATCAATGTGGTATATATTAGCAGTATTGTTCCTGTAATTTTGAATGGTATCATTCTTAATGCATAATATTTTATTTAACATGACTATCAGTCAACGTGATATATGTTATTATTAGTGTTTCCTGCAATATCAAAGGGAACATTTTCAATGCATAATATTACATTTCACGTGATTATTGATCAACGTGGTATATGTTAAAAGTATTGTTTCCTGTAATATCACAAAAACCACCTTTAATGCATTATAATTTCATTTTACGTGATTATTAATCAATTCTGTACATGTTAAAATAATTGTTTCCTGTAATATTATAGGAAACAATTATTTTAACATGTAAGTGTTTGTTTGAATAAAGCGCTATCATTTATTATGTTGTTTATTAATTAAGTATTAATTATTGACTGTTTACTTATTATTCCACTCCATGACCCTTTTTATGAAATTACCTATATCAATTTCGCGAAAATTAGGATGATAATTACATATTAGAAAGTATGTTTCCAAAAATAAAATAAAAAATTGAGTCTCAAAAATCATAGAAAAATAAATAACATTCGTTAGGAGTATCCTTCCAATTTGTCGATGAACAAACCCAAATCCGAGTATTACAATAATAACAACGGCTAAAATCCAATAAATGGCCTTCCTGTGCGAATTCCGGCGGGTTTGACCATCTTCAGCCGGAATAAATTTAAGCTGTTTTCCTCCGGCTGAAGGTGGTCAAAGTCACCGAAAAATGCACAATATGTAGAGAATTGACAGCCATAAAACAACTATTTATGTTTTATCGAATGTCCTTCAAACAATAAATGATGTATTGCAATTAAGTTCCAAAAGGCAATTTATTTAAGAAAATTACTGCAATAGCAATAAGTGTAATTGGGAGTATTAAAAACACAAAACTGACTAATTTTAGATTGTACAAGACACTATGATTCAATTCGTTAAATTTCCTAATCACAATATTGTAATTGCTTGATCTACAATAGCGTATTCTGAGACTCAAATACAAAGTGAGATATAATAACAGCAAGCCTAATTCCAAATAATATTTAAAATATGTAGTATACATAAAATTGTAATTAATACCTTTTGAAACAATAAAAAATAAAAAAACAATCCAAGAACAAAATCCCATGCTCATAATATAAACCGTGTAATTTTGTGGACTATCGCCGATATTAATGCCTTGTCTCTCTTTAAAATAATTGAAATAACTAAAGAATATATTGTCAACTAATATCATAATAATTTTTAATTAAATTAACGTAAGTAATATTCCATTTTAATCGATGATTGGTTTTACTTTCAATTGTAGCTTTAACAGCCACTCCTAAATATTTAACCGTCTAAACTAATATCTAAACAAAACCATTAATTATTGAAAGTTAGTAAAATACTCTTATATAGCTATATTCCGCGAAAATTCTGATTTTGCACATTTATGCAGCAATAATATAGCACCATTTCTCATTATAATAAGTGGTGTCCGGACCTTCAACCTTATAGAATTGTCCGAGTCCGTATTTTCCGTTTTCGTAAAACATAGAGTCCAATGTGTAACCGCGGACTAATTCCCATAAACCGACGAGGGCATTTTTACCATTGCCATTGCCAACCTTTTGATAGGATGTACAAAGTAGCATAGCGCCGAGCAGGACAAACGCAAATAGGAAATATTTTCTCATAAGGCGTATTGGCAATATCATCGACAACGAATATACATAGCGATTCTACGATCTAACCTGCCACGCCCAACTATGCTTACGCCTCAATCTTACGCCATCTAGGGGGAAGCTATCATCATTTACCCGACGACACATCAGCCTTAATCCATTTTTGGTTGCGTTTCAGCTCCGATAGTTGATGATATACAAGGGTCCAGCCATGAGTGCTGACACCGTCGTCCTCAATCTTTAGTGTCTGACCACCGTCATAGGTTATGGTTGTAGTACCGCCTAAATCAGAACCGGGCGGAGCAGTCGCCCGATAGTAGCCTCCATGCCGAGGAAAGTCGATGTAACAAAGCGTGCAGTAGATGTCTTGCAGGGTGCTCTGACTAATGGTAGCTTTATAGGTTCCTGATAGCCCCTTTCCACTGGAATCCTCGTAAGTGCCATCTACTACGAAAACTGCTTTGCCAGTGCTGTCGATGGACAGGTCATAGGAGCATGACCGCTCCATACATCCACTTGTGATGATGTGAATATGCTCTATCCTGTAAGGCCGGGGATGCGTGTTCTTTTCTACAAATGCGCCTTTATAGTATACCAGTGTATCCATCCGTAGCTTTAAAGGAGTGCCCTGAAAAGCTGCATAGTTGATATAGAAATCGTGTCCGGGATAATTGTAGTACAGTATTTCGGCCTTTTGATTGTTGTAATGCAACACGGGAAAAGCTTCGTCGCCAAACGATTCATCGAGTGGCACCAGGCGATATTGCCCTCCTCCTTCGTCAAGTACTACAAAGGTCCCACCTAGCCAGCATATCATATCTGTGAGCCCGTTATCATCAAAGTCAGCTTTTGTGATCACCTGAACTCCGAGCGAGTCCATGATACGACGTTGGTCCGCTGCGACTTTGTCTAACAACTTGAAACGTTCCTGCATCCCACCGGGACGGTAGGATGGAGACCTCCGTGCGAGAACAGTGTCAATAATCTCCCACACCGAAACACTGTCGTCGGACGCTCCGAAAATTGCAGCGGAATCTATCTTATTTGGGCGATGGACATGCTTATTTGTGCGCCTTGTCTGAGACAAGGCGTTGAAGCTGAGCAGTGCAAAGAAAGTGAGAGCGAAACAGAATCTTTTCATGGCTTGTAGTATGAACACTAAGGGCTTAAAGAAATTCCTCATAAGGAAAACCTATCGTCGGTGTTTTGACTCCCCAATCTTTATCCAATGCTGGTTAGATCTAAGATGATTAATCTCATAATACAATAGCACCAACCCGTGAGTGCCGATCTGGCCCTGACTTTGTATGGTCTTTGTCTTACCTCCGTCGTACTTAATGGTAACAGCGGTCCAAGAATCATCCGTCGTAAGATCCGAGTAGCTGTCTTTCAATCGAGGGAAATCGATGTAGCAAAGCCTGCTGTAGTTGGCATCCAGGAGCGGTTTGTCAAAAGTCGCTGCTAGTGTGTCCTTCCAGGAAGAACTTTCATCGTATCGTTCCGGAACATAAATCGCTTTGCCAAGTCTGTCAACAAACAGATCAAAAGCATATATGAATCCTGAACTGAAATGAATGCCTTCTATTGTACAAGCAGTAGCGTGGCCATTCTTTTCAATAAAGTCATCTTTCATGTGACAGCTAATAAAAAGTTGCAGAGCAAATATGACATCCTTTAGCACATTTTCATTTTAAACAAATTTAGGCTTGTAGAACTATCCGTAATCAGTATCACAGCAAAATCCCTCAGCCAAATCTTGAAACTTGCCATATGCAAAATTATCAAATCGAGCCTGCAGCAAATTTCAATGTTGTTGCTTATCGAAATTATCTGCACTAAAATCACTCAAGCGCAATTGCCAGTTTGCGATAGAATTTACCTGAAGATTTATAATACGGCCCCAACTTTAGCTATTTATACCTATGATCCGGGTAAAACAATTTCTTCCACTAATCAACAAATTAATACCTGCAGTCCGCCATTAAGTAACTCTTGTATTGGATTAGCGATATATCCGGTATTCTTGACAAAAGTCAAATTTATTTATATTTGATGGTATCCTTTCGGTTTAGCAATTCTTAATTATATAGCTAAAGTCACAGGGCTTTCCCATCCATTGAACTTAAGATTATTCACTTGAATATGCTTATTCAAGCATTGTGAAATGCAGTCTTTGTTTCCTTCTTTGAGAAATTAACTGAATAGTATAAAATCCATTCGATAAGCCTTTAACGGGAATAGAAATTTGCTGTTCCGTTAGACCGCTTTTAGCCCTTGAAATGGTACAGATTGATCTTCCGCTAACATCACAAATGCTGATTTGAATATCCTCATCAAAAAGCCCTCTGAGTTGTATCGTTTCATTTTTTCCAACAGGGTTTGGAAATAATACTGCACCGAAACCTGGTTGAGCAGGGGACTCTATTTTCAGGGCATATAATAAATGATTTAGGGTATCCTCAAATTGATTCAGTGGATAACCATGGAGGGTTAAACTACTGTCCCAACCTCCAAAAACAGAATCATTTCGTACGGTGATATAATTGTTGCCGCATCGACTAACTTCAAAATCAGTTGTATCTTCCATAGGAGTGCGAACTGTTATCCTATGCATTATAAGGATAACTGTATCCGCATTAGGAGGAGCGATAGCACTAATACTTAATCTACAATCTGTCCCACTGGTACCCCAAATGATAAATGGGTTCTTCGCTGAGGTATGAAAATAATAATGTAAAGGTTTAAAGATAACGCCTAGAGAATTCAAAGTGTATCCTTCTACTATTCCCTTTACCACGACGAAGTTTGCATTACTTAAACCGAAATTTGCCCTTAGAAGTATTGAATCTAATTGGGTTAAAAAGCTTCCATTTCCACTTACACATACGCAAGCCAAGGTCGAGATCGATTTACCTATGAGTAAAGCCGTAATTAATGTGATTATCTTTAAAAACTTCATAAAGGGTTCGTTAGAATCGTAAAATGTACTATTTAGATTTAATTGAGCAAACTTAATATTTAAAAAATATAACCCTTTACTTAGATTTGATGAATCTATTTCTTCTTAATTCATTCCACGGCGTACCAATTTTGAAATTAAGCATGTATTTGTAAAACTATTATCATAACAAAATTGAAAAAACTGAATCGGTTTAGTAAAAATGAATTTATACATTTAATGTCACCTCGAGCGTTAATGCAGATAAATATTAGCAGTTCAAAATCCAATTAACATGAGAATATTCTCAGCGCTGTTATTCTGCATGCTCCCTTTACATTTATTTGCACAGCATGCACCGTTTAATGAAATTTATAATTACAGCAAGAATTATAAGTCTTATAGCAAAACTTCAAAGATATCATCCGCTTCTCTCTGCCAGAAAAATTTTATAGTTGCCGGCACCGCTTATGATGATTCGGCGGTCGATAATTCTGGCTTTATCGCCGGAATGGATTATAATGGGCATTTCCTATGGCAAAGAAACTTTGCATTTGCGGGGTTATATAATTGGATCGATAAACCCTTTTTGCTAACTAAAATTGATAGTAATCGTTTAGTTGTAGCAGGTGTTGTATTAACGCCCTATACTAGGCCACAGATGCCTCTTCTTTATCAACCTTATATCAATATATCCAATACAAACGGCGATAGTCTACACTTTAATTTACTCTTTGACAGCTTGGAGTCGAGGTTTTTTTATACAGTTTGTACAAGTAGTGACAAAAAGATCTTTGCAGCTGGTCCGACCTTTCTGACAAAAGCAACCTATGATTCAATAGCACGCGCTCTTGTACCGGATAGCAGTGCACTTTATGTAGTAAAGTTTGACACCACTGGTAAAAAAATATGGGAGCGGAGGTTATTTCATGTGTTGCGTAATATGGCTTACGATACCTCCGGAAATGATATTTCTCCTGTTCATATGCTTCCTACATCCGATGGGGGTGTGGTAATCGGAGGGGATGCACACCTTCCCTTCATGATCAGGCTCGATAATTTTCTGATGAAGTTGGACTCTTCCGGTAATGTAGTTTGGGCTAAACACTATGGAGTCAATAATTATCTAAACTGGCAAGGGTTTGACTTCTGTACTGCAAAAGGTGGTGGCTATTATTTCGTGGCTGATATGGCCACACAAGCGCCAACAACGAAAAGGCCATTTAACTCTATTCTACTTTATGGCCGCCTGAATAATAATGGTGATACAGTTTGGACGAAACAATTTGCGCAGCCAGGCAATAACGGTGGATACGCCAACACACTCAGTAAACTAATCGTTCAGGATAGTAACGGACGTCTATTAATCCTGGTTAATGCAGAAGTGGACAATCCACCATATCCGCAAACAGTTATTCGAGCAGACTCAAATGGAAAGATTCTCTCTTATCGTCAGTACACGTATATTGACTCACCTACAACTTATGGAGAATTTTGGACCTTGGATGTTACAGCACAAAATAACATTCTGATGTCTGGATACTTCAACAATAGTGATTCGACAGTATACGATTCTGTTGGTTATTATGGCTGGATAATGCAAACAGATAGCTTAGGTTGTCTTGTACCAGGTTGTGCCCGAGCAGATACGATATGGCAGCATTTGGGTGTAAATGGTGTCTCACCAGTTTCCGAAAAATACCTGCTGTATCCCAATCCGACGAAGGGCTATTGCTTGATTAGGGGTTCTTCAAATGTAGATGGCCTTTTACAACTTATGGACGTAAGCGGTAGATTACTTCAAGAGAAAAAACTATCGTTATCTGGTACAACGATAATAAATATGACCGAACTAGCTCCCGGTTTTTATATCATTAAGATTATAGATAAGAACCAAAATTTCACTATCTTTAAGGTAAGTAGAGAATAACTTAGAAATCAATGGTATTTGAACAGGCAGCTCGAAAAGCAGGATTTGGGCAGGCTCTTCGACTGTTCAAACCAGGCGCCCAGGATGGATTTCGCGCGTTCCGTACTGACCTTGAACGACCGGAAGCGGTAACTGCTCATAATCTTCGGGCGGTTATGAACCTTAAAGTGCATTTCTGTGATCACCCCATAATGCCCATTCCCCCCACCCTTGCATGCCCAGAGCAATTCCGGGTCTGTATCGGAACTCACAATTTCTACAGTTCTGGTGACCATCGTGACCGACTTCAAGCTATCACGAGTCATTCCGAACAGGCGCTCACTCATTCATAATCCCACCCAGGCTCAAAACGTCAATGACATTGAGAATCTTGCGTATACCGCGGCTTCAATATAATAAGGAAACAATCCGCACCTAAGCCAGCGAGTACCTTTTAGCGAGGCAATGATTCAATTTACTTTTTGGTGCCTCCTCCCTGTCAATTTAAGTTCTTTGCATGAATTTTCAATGAAAAAACCGACCTTTGGCCTGAAATATTGTTGCCGTGAGTAGATTAGAGGACCTTAAAAAGCATTTGGTACGTGGCCGGGTTTACCGGAGGGCGAACCTTGCTCAATGGTCAAAGTCTGTGGACAGACATCTTGATGAGCTTGTGGCAGATGGCACGCTGAAGAAACTCTCGCATGGGCTTTATTATTATCCCAAAAAAACTATTTTCGGAGAAGCTCCGCCGGACGAGGTTGAATTGGTGAAAAGCTTCTTGAAGGATGCACATTTTCTGTTGACCTCACCCAACAGCTACAATTCGCTTGGCGTAGGCACTACGCAGCTATATAACACGCGTGTTGTCTATAACCACAAGCGTCACGGTGATTTTAAATTTGGCAACAGGGTATTCCGCTTTCAACAAAAGCAACGGTTCCCACAGAAGCCAACAACAGAGTTTCTGCTTGTTGATTTGGTCAACAACCAAGATGAGCTTGCGGAAGACAAGGTGGCCATTATGAATAACATGCTTTTAAAGGCGTTGGAGTTAGATTCCAGGAAGCTGAGGAAGTCTGTTGCAGACTATGGAAATGTGAAGACTAAAAAGCTCTTGATGCCTGTCCTTAACAGTACCGCCGGCAACCGAACCAATGCCCGCTGACTTTCTGCATAATCATTCGGCATTCACTCAGCTTCTAAGCATTATTGAAGAAGAGACGGGAATTCAGGCTGGCCTTGTTGAAAAGGACTATTGGATTATGCACGTGCTCTACGGGCTTAGCAACTCAGGCTACCAGTTTGAACTAAAAGGCGGCACCTCGTTGTCCAAAGGCTTTAGAATAATAGAGCGCTTCTCAGAGGACATTGACATTCACATTAAGCCTCCGGTGAGCCGTGGCGTCAACGAAAATCCCAAGAACACTAAGCCGACTATTGCAGCGGCTCGAAAGGATTTCTACGATTGGCTGGCTGGAGACATACAAATTGATGGCATTACTGGATATTCCGGATGAAAGTGAGCCACCATTCCGGTATGAAAGTGAGCCACCCTGCCTGGGTGTAGAAGCGGGTGTAAAAGTATATAATTTATTGTTTTCTGCGTGAAGCGCCTTTAAGTTCTATTC
>Ga0265327_10000470_pt1 | contig 71494 bp, 52 predicted proteins | sample 41621metaG_FD_202089 | JGI IMG/M metagenome (GOLD analysis project Ga0265327, IMG submission 202089) | Rhizosphere microbial communities from Carex aquatilis grown in University of Washington, Seatle, WA, United States - 4-16-21 metaG | ecosystem: Host-associated > Plants > Roots > Rhizosphere...
GGATGCCAACGCACTGACGATCATCAACGTGGCAAGCAGCGCGAGCGGCGACTATCAGGCGAATGCTTCGACGACGGGTATCAGCACGGCGGCAAGCAACGGCAACGTCGATATCAAGAGCGGCGGACTGCTGACGATCAGCAACGACATTCTTGCGGGCGGAGCAGCGGCAACGGCGGGCAACGTGACCCTGACCTCCGGAGCGGGCATCACTGAAACCTCGAATGGAACCAAGATCATCGCCAACAATCTGGGCCTGACAGCGGCGGGCAACATCTTCGTGAACAACACGGCCAACGATGCGGTGAATCTGGCAGCGCGCACCGCGGTCGGCAACATCACGTATCAGGATGCCAACGCACTGACGATCATCAACGTGGCAAGCAGCGCGAGCGGTGACTATCAGGCGAACACCTCGACGACGGGTGTCAGCACGGCGGCAAGCAACGGCAACGTCGATATCAAGAGCGGCGGATTGCTGACGATCAGTAACGACATCGTTGCGGGTACGATTGCAGCAACGGCGGGCAACGTGACCCTGACCTCCGGAGCGGGCATCACTGAAACCTCGAATGGAACCAAGATCATCGCCAACAATCTGGGCCTGACAGCGGCGGGCGACATCTTCGTGAACAACACGGCCAACGATGCGGTGAATCTGGCTGCACTGACCACGGTCGGCAACATCACGTATCAGGATGCCAACGCACTGACGATCATCAACGTGGCAAGCAGCGCGAGCGGCGACTATCAGGCGAATGCTTCGACGACGGGTATCAGCACGGCGGCAAGCAACGGCAACGTCGATATCAAGAGCGGCGGATTGCTGACGATCAGCAACGATATTCTTGCGGGAACTACACCAGCCTCGACCTCAACGGGCAACGTGACCTTGACTTCAGCCGCAGGTATCACCGAAGGCTCAGCCAAGATCATCGCCAATAACCTGGGCTTGGCGGCGACTACGGGCGACATTAATGTCAACAACGCCAACAACGATGCTGTGACGCTTGCCGCACGCACTTCTACGGGTAACATCACGTATCAGGATGCCAACGCGCTGACAATAGCCAATGTGGCAACCAGCGCGAGCGGCGACTACACGGCGAATCCCGGCACTGCAGGTATCACTACAACCACCGGAACGATTACGGTGAAAGCGGGCGGAACCGAGACAGTGAATTCGTCGGTCACGGCTGGCGGGAATCTCTCGGCAATCACCCTGACAGCAAACGGCTCATCCAGCGATATTGCGATTAATTCGGATGTGATACTTACCGGTACGGGCGGTACAGTAACCGCCACCGCCGGAAGGAATGTCACGCTGAATAGCGGCAGCATCACCACGACAATCGGAGCGGTCAACCTTACCGCCGGCAACACCGGTGTGGCAGGTGCGGTGAACGAATCGGGTGCGGGATTGATCACTGCTTCGACCCTGACGGTTAGCGCTGTCAATAGCTCATCTCTTGCCAATGCAAATAATGTGGCTACCCTGGCTGCCACGGTGAGCGGAGCCGCGCAAGACTTCACTTATGTCGGCGCAGGCAACTTTACGGTAGGCGTGCTGGGTGTGGTGGGCGGCCCTGCGGATGGGGTGACTGCGGGTACATCCGGATCACGCGGCAAGGTTAATCTGACTTCCAATACCGGCACGATCACGCTGGGTGCGGGAGCAACCGGGGTTGTGACCGGCTCTACGGTGACGATCAAAGCGAATCAGTCCATACTGGACGGCAATGACACCGCGCCGGATAGCCCGCTGAATCAGAATATCACTGCTACCGTTGCTGCAGTTCTTTCCGCAACCAATGGTACGGTAGGCGTGACCGGCAACGGCATCGAGGTCAATACACCGGTAATCTACATCGCTGCAGGCGGATACGATATACCGGGTCTGACTTCGATCAATATCAACGGCACGGTCGGGGATAATGTGATCCACCTGACCACCCCGCCGCCCGGATTGATACCGACTTATCCGCCCGGTCAAGTGCGTCTGAACGGTATGTATATCGGCCAAGTGTTGGTGCCGAGAGTACCGACGTATCCGCAGCCCGATACACTGTCTTACCCGGATGCGCTTGCAAGTGCCCAGCAGACGGCCAATACCGGCAACGGTGATGCCACGCTGCCAGCCACAGTGAGCACGGCAGGCGCGTTCATGACGGCTGCTTACTCGACCGATAATGTCTACACCCAGAACTTCTTCGGTGGCGGCACGATTGGATTGCTGAATCCGTTTGTCAATATCATCGGATCGGGTATGGCACTGCCTTCAGGTGTAAGCCTTGAGCCGGTTCCACTGGATGATGACCGGCAACATCCCCAATCAGGAAACTAGTAGCCGGTAATACATGGCTCTTTGAGTAATTAACCCCTCCCAGCCTCCCCTAGTCAGGGGAGGGGGTGAGCGCTTCCCCCCTGACAAGGGGAGGCTGGGAGGGGGTTGGTTTTAGTGTTACAAGGCACTAGTACCCGGTAGTCTGGTAGCTGTGTTTTTTTATTAACTATAATTTAAGCGAGCAATAATATATGTCATCACTGATGTTTTACGATAAGCCGGTAGCACTGAACCGCGATGTTCATAAGCATTTCAAGATTGCCCCCTCCAATGATTTCAAGTTTTCCGCCAAAACCAATTCGATCGTTCTGACCAGTATTGAGTTTATCGAGGCCGCGAAAGAGTATCCGATCGTTTTTGCGAAGGTTTCGGATGAGGTGACGGTTCCGGTAGCGTTGTTGAGCTTGCGTAACGACGAAAATCTTTATGTGAACAACGAAGGCAAATGGGATGCGCGTTATGTTCCCGCATTTGTGCGCCGCTATCCGTTTGTTCTGGCCGAAAATGACGGTAAACAATTCACTGTTTGTATCGATGAAGCTTTCCCGGGATTGAACGAAAAAGACGGGCAGCCCCTGTTTAACGAGAAAGGCGAGAACACGCCTTTCCTGCAGAATGCTCTGGATTTCATGAATAACTATCAGACACAATTCAAACTGACTGAAAATTTCGTCAAGCAGTTGAAGGATCTGGACCTGTTGATTGAAATCAGTGCCAAGGCCGAGTTGGCGGGGGGGGACAATTACCTGTTGGGCGGTCTGTTTATTGTTGATGAGCAGAAGTTGCTTAAATTGCCCCAGAAAAAGGCTTATGAATTGTTCCAGTCGAACAGGCTGGGCTGGATTTACGCCCATCTGATTTCTCTGAGCAATATGAGCAGGCTGCTTGACAAGATGCAGATCACGAAAACGGCTTAAGTTTATCGTCTGCGCAACACTTTTAGCGGTGATGTACTGGTCGAGATAACAAGTTTAGGGCATCTCTAAATAATTTAGAGGTGCCCTAAACTTAATCCCAGAATATCCAGTAGGCCGTCATTCCGGCGGTGGCCGGAATCCAGTCGTAAATAGATTCTGCGAAGCGGACAAAATATGATGTTGTCCCACTTTCGTGGGGATTTTAAATCATCCGGATTCCGGCCTCCGCCGGAATGACGAATATTTTGCTAATGAAGTTTTTGGGTTGATTGCTTCTGATATGATTTTCAGCAGATAGGGCTGTGTTAGCATCAGGCTGAAATCCAACTGTTCAATTTCTTCAAATTATTTTGCCCGGGAAGGAGTTGGTCCATGAACAAAATGATGATGAATATTATTTACAGATCAATTCTATTCGCGTTTTTTCTGGCGTCAGGCCAATTTGCGCAGGCTGTTTCGCAGCAAACGGATGTGACTTCCGCGGATTTGAAAGAAATTACGCGGCTTGCCGAAAAAGGGGACGCTTCAGCACAGTTTGGTCTGGGTGTTTTGTACGCAAAAGGCAAAGGGGTTGCACAGGATTTCAATAAAGCCCTGATATGGTATCGCAAGGCTGCGGTGCAGGGAGATGTGTCGGCCCAGGTTAACCTGGGGGTGATGCTTTCCAAAGGATACGCGGGCACGCGCGATTACAAAGAGGCGGTTATGTGGTACCGCAAAGCGGCTGATCAGGGAGATGCGGTGGCCCAATTCAATCTGGGTGTCATGTATGTCAACGGGCAAGGCGTAGAACAGAATTACCAGGAAGCGGTGTCGTGGTATCGCAAAGCGGCGGACCAGGGAGACTCGGTCGCGCAACTTAATCTGGGCGTCAAGTATGCTATCGGACAAGGCGTGGCGCAGGATTTTAAGGAAGCGGTGACGTGGTATCGCAAAGCGGCCGAGCAGGGCAACGCGTCCGCGCAGTATCGGTTGGCGGTGATGTATGCCAATGGAGACGGGGTGCCGCAGGATTATACGGAAGCGGTATCTTGGTATCGCAAGGCAGCCGAGCAGGGGGATGTGTTGGCGGAGTTTAATTTGGGTGTCAAGTACGCCAACGGGCAAGGTGTGCAGAAAGACATCAAAGAGGCAGGATTGTGGTACTACAAGGCGGCAGAGCAAGGCCAGGCAAATGCGCAGAATAATCTCGGCGTGTTATTTTTTAGCGGTCAGGGCGTTCCCAGGGATTTGTTGCAGGCATACAAATGGGTCAGTCTGGCAGCGTTATCGGGAGATTTGGAGGCGTCGAATAACAAGAAAGTGGCCGAAGCTAAAATGACGCCCAAGCAGATTGAAGAAGGGCAGGCGTTGGTTCGCGAATGGCAGGAAAAACATAAATAAATTAGCCTGATAAGAGGCGCTCGTAGCCTGGATGAAACGAAGTGGAATCCGGGAAGGTAACGCTTCGGACTCCCCGGATTCCGTTGCACTTCATCCAGGCTACAGCATTGGTAGCCCGTAGGCTGGCTTAAAAATGGGGCTAGGGGGATTGAAGCGTGCTAAATCCCCCCTAGAGCTCGTAGCCTGGATGAAACGAAGTGGAATCCGGGAAGGTAACGTTTCGGACTCCCCGGATTCCGTTGCACTCCATCCAGGCTACAGCATTGGTAGCCCGTAGGCTGGCTTAAAAATGGGGCTAGGGGGATTGAAGCGTGCTAAATCCCCCCTAGAGCTCGTAGCCTGGATGAAACGTAGTGGAATCCGGGAAGGTAACGCTTCGGACTCCCCGGATTCCGTTGCACTTCATCCAGGCTACGGCAATGGTAGCCCGTAGGCTGGCTTAAAAATGGGGCTAGGGGGATTGAAGCGTGCTAAATCCCCCCTAGAGCTCGTAGCCTGGATGAAACGTAGTGGAATCCGGGAAGGTAACGCTTCGGACTCCCCGGATTCGTTGCACTTCATCCAGGCTACAGCATTGGTAGCCCGTAGGCTGGTTTTTAAAAATGGGGGGGCGAAGCGGAGGGGGATTTGCCTCGCCCGACAGTTTCAGATTCATCCACAAAGTTTGCACAAAATATATTTGGAATATCCGGCTTCTTTATGCCCCATCAGTTTATTCGCATTTCTGTTCCTCATGCTTTTTTCACGTTATTGCTGAGTGCACTTCTGCTGGTTTTTCCTTCTCTTGTCCGGGCGGGAGATTTGCTGCCCGCGCCCGTCCACCATTTGTTTTTAGATCCGGAAGGGAAGCTGTGGGGCTGGGGAGATAACAGTTTCGGACAATTGGGCCGGGAGGGCGCCTCAACCAGATTGCCTGTGCCGATAGATTTTGCTGTGCCCGTGATATCGGCTGCTGCAGGAAAGAGACATTCGGTTGCAGTGGATAATGCCGGCTCCGTTTGGGTGTGGGGAGATAACAGCGCGGGACAATTGGGTACGGGGGATTTCAAGAATTTGTCGCACCCCTCGCGTCTGGATTTGACCTCCGTGGTGGCGGTTGCTGCGGGTGCATGGCATACCGTGGCTTTGGATATGTCCGGCCATGTCTGGTCATGGGGGGGCAATACGCTGGGGCAACTGGGGAGTGGCCAATCGGGCAAATTCTCAGTTTCTGTCACACCCCGCAAAATCGAAGGACTGGATGCGGTGGTTGCAATCCGTTCCGGCGATTTTCATATCCTGGCTTTACGCGCCGATGGCACGGTATGGTCATGGGGGGGGAATCAACAGGGGCAGTTGGGGGCGGGGGATAAAACTACTCATGAGCGCCCGGCCCAGATAGCCGCCTTGACGAAAGTTCGCTTGATCCGTGGAGCCGGTAATGCATCTGGGGCCGAGGCAACAGACGGCACGGCATGGGTTTGGGGGCGTCAGGTTGGCACAACTGATGAGTGGTTGACTCCCCGCCCTTTGAAGAGCCCGCTATCCCATGAAAGCGAAGCCGCGTTTCGCATGAGCGGCAGGGTTAATGCAGGCGGACTGCCGGTAGACGGGGCTGTCGTGACTATTGATAATGAAGTCTGTGGTACAACGGACAGACATGGCGCATATCAGTGTTGGTTGCCTGCGGGATTTGAAGGAGTCTTGCAGGCTCAGAAAGAGGGATTTGATTTTGTAAAAGCAAAAATTTCCCCGATTTCAGAGAAACTGACCGGACAAAATATTCGGGCTAATGCGAAGGCAATAAAGCTCAGGCCGGAATTGGCGCTAAAGCCAAAGATAAACACGGCGAGCGTTGCTCCTGTATCCCATCCTGCTGTATCACACAATCCAATAGAAATGGTCAGGGAAAAGGAGCCCATAAATCTGCCGTCGATTGCCAAGAGAGAAATTGCTGCACCGGAAGTTGTCGCCCAACCGGCGATAGAGGTGCCTGCCCTGAAAAAAGAAGAATCGCCAGTTGTCACGGTTAAGCTGGGCGGAACGATACGCCTGGGCGTGAAGGGGCAGCCGGTAAGCGGAGTCGAAATTGAAGCCAAGGGGGCAGAGTGCAGCAAGACAGATATCCGTGGCGAATATGTGTGCGCGGTTCCCGCGGGATGGTCAGGTCGGGTGGGCGTGCTGAAACACAATTACCGGTTCTCTCCCAGTTCGATTACTTACCGTGATGTGCGGGGGGATCGTGCGGACCAGGATTTCACGGCGATTTTTGAGCCAGATTGATATTTGATGGATTCGGAAAATAAATACGAGCTGTTAAAGCTCTATATTCGCAACTTGTCGGTGGAATCGCCATTGACCGGACGCTTGCCGCGTCAAATCAATCAGCCGACCATAGATATTAATATTGATCCCTTTATTTCGCGGGTTGGCGATAACTTATACGAAGTGGCGGCACGGTTTACGGTTTCTGTGCATACGAGTGATTTGCATCTGTTTTTGATCGAGCTGACCCAGGCCGGATTTTTTGCGATTTCTCCTGCGGGAGAGGCGCAACGGGATATTTTGCTGCGGCGTGTTTTCCCCGGTCTTATTTATCCTGCCGGGCGGGCTAATCTCGTCAACTTTGCGGTTGTCGCGGGGTATCAGCCGATAGTCCTCGATCATATCAGACTGGAAAGCCTGTTCGTCAACACGCCGATTGTGGATAAGCGTGAAAAGCCATCCGAGCCAGCGCCTCTCCCCGCTCCGGCGGTCAGTGTGGTTCCCGATGTGCAGGCCGAATTACCCCTGCCTGCATTAAACAAAGCAGTCAGGCCGCGCTCGGTTGAATTCGCCGGGGTCGTATTCGCTGTGTTGTTGTTGGCTTTGCTTGCAGGGTGGAAATATCTGCCCGGCTTTTTTGAGCAAACCAAATATCCTGCTGCTGATGTACCGCCCCCCGTTGCGAAAATATCAGTAGCTGCACAGCCTGCAATAAGCGCGAGTGCATCCTCCGTCGCCCAAAACGAAATTTCAGGCTTGCCGCTGGTTCAACTGGAGCAGACAGGAAAACAGTGGGTTGCCGCTCAGGAGCCGGGTGCGTTTACGGTTGAATTGGCGCGAACTGATGACCTGAAAAAAATGGAGGAAGTTGTTCCGGTAGTTGAAGGGCAACCCCTGTACGTGGTCAAACTATCCAGCGCCGGCGGGCCGGGACATGCCGTGTTGAGCGGGAAATACGGGAGCGAAGAATTAGCCAGGCAGGCTGCGGCTAATTCCCCCGGTTATCGGGTAAATCGGTTTGGCGATTACAAGTAGCGTGTAGTGATGACTCAGGGTAAATCGGTTATAACCGTAACTGATTGATTAATAATAACGAAGTAGCCAAGCTGTTTTGTCCCCTCGCCCGCAAGCGGGAGAGGGGAGCAAATTCACCGTGAGTGATGGCTTACTGCGAGTTAACTTCATAAGGCAGCGGCAGGAATTGCAGCACTTCTCCCTGCAATGAACCTGCATGCACGGTTTGGGTATCATGGCTGCTTATCTGTATCACCGCCAGCAAGTCATTCCCCCCTCCCGGTGCGGGGGATGCATTGGCGACCATGCCGCAGATTTGACCTTCCACTTCTGAACTGAATAGAGGATCTCCTGCCTGGGCGTTGCCGGAGAGGTGAGCGAGATACATGCGGCGTTTTGATTTGCCAAGATATTGCATGCGTGCCACGATTTCCTGCCCGGGATAACACCCCTTCTTGAAACTGACCCCCCCGATTAGTTCAAGGTTCGCCATTTGCGGCACAAATTGTTCTTGAGTGGCCGGCAAAATAATGGGAATCCCGCTACGGATGGTGAACAAGTCCCAGCAAGGGGAGCCAACGGGGCGCGCATAGCCGCTGAAATTTTGCCATAGTGCGGGCGCATGCAGCGGCGTGGTGTTGATCTGGTAGCGTTGAGCGCCGATGCGTATTACGCAGGCATTGTCGTGTTGCTCGATGGCGAAGGGATTCTGCGGTGCCGAGCCGAAATGCTGTTGCAACAGCGCGGTTGCTCCTTCACCGGATAACCCCAGGCAAATTATTCCCTCGCTTGCGTCCTCGATTTTAACTTTGGAACGCAGCACATACATGGAAAGACGTTTGTGAATCGGGGCGCACAAATTATGCGGGAGATGCAAATAGTAATCCGCATCGGTCTGCCAGATCAGAAAGGTTGCCAGCATTCGCCCTTTTGAGGTGTTAAGGCTGCTGATTTGGGCTTGCTGCGCGCTGACTTCGCGCACATCGCTGCTGAACAGGTTTTGCAGGAAACTCTGGGCATCTTCGCCGGAGACTTTGAGAACGCCAAACTGGCCCAGGTCGCACAGTGCGGTGCCGCTTTGTGCGGTATTGAGCTCGTCTTGCGGGTTGCCAAAATTCAGCACTACGCCGTCTTTTAGTTGCGCGTACTGTCTCTGCAAAAATGTTTGCCAATCAGGGTTCATAGTGTCAGGCACGCCTATGCGTGCGGGGAATCAAGCGAAAGTATTAACGTGTCCACCCTTGCGCTCGCCGGACATGAACTGAATGCCGGGGGCCGAGCTGGTTTCTTTAGTTTGGGGAACCTGGCTGGCGGTGCCGGAGCTATTGCCGGAGTTGGTTGATTGGGGCGGGTTGGTCTGCTGCGACTCGCCGGTTTTTATTTGGCCAGGCTGTGTCGCGTTATTTTGAGTCTGGCTCGTTGGAGCCGGGTTAACCTGATTCTGCCCGGTTTGAGGCGGAGTCTGGCTCAGTTTCTGGCCCTGCTGCGAAATGGTTACGGTAGCTGAAGCGGTTGTGTCGGAAGTCTGTTTGTTGCCGCCGGACTGGCTTGTGTCAACGGGGGACGTCGCCGTATTGCTAACGATCGGGTTAACAGGGCTGCTTACCGGGGGGGAAATGCTAAGGGACGAGATGGCCATGGTGTTCTCCATGAAATGCACTGACTATTGGACAGACTCTACTGCTTTATGGTTCCTGTGTCAATGAGTTGAATCAAAGAGGTTTATGCGCGGTCAAAATCAACTTATATCTGCTTGTGTTTAAGCTTGGAAATCGGTGTCATTGAACATCAATCCGAGTAAGGGCATAATGGCGTGATTATGCCTAAACTCTCAAACAAACTGGATTTGAAGCGACTTGCTAAAGTGTAGAAGCCAGCTTCCACGCCTTCGGGTAATTTAGTCGTAAAATATCCTCTGCGACATCAAAAATTGTGCGTACAGGAAGGCGATTTATAGCCGCGTTCACTGCTGATAAGTCAACTTTCCAATTATCAGGTCGTTCTTTGAGCGGTGCCAATTTTTCGATCAAATGATTTCTCCAGCAGAGCCCGTATTTTTTAAACAAAGTGTCGACAAAATCCTCTGCCCATAGTGTTTTCCCAGTCGCCAATAATAGATCGTTGCCGCGTGCTTTGTCGGCAATATTTACAACGATGTCCATAAATTCTTCTGCGTCACCCCAGTCGCTCCAAAACCTGAGGGTTGCAATCTCACTTGTGTGACTGACATCAAGAATTGACTGGGCAAGAGTATCGATGATTTTGGGAATGAAGTATGCGCTGCCGCGCCGTGGAGACTCGTGATTAAACGTCCAAACAACAGATGCCCTGATGCCATGGCGTTTGCGGTAATAGCTAATCAGGTCGGTAGCAGCATTTTTTGTGGTTGTGTAAATACAACTGGAATAACGCTGGCTTGATTCTGTAATTATGCTCGGGAATGTACTGCCAAAAACTTTGGATGAACTTGCATAAATAAGCGTGCCTTCAGGCATCACGCAGCGCAAATATTCCAAAATGGCGTGAGTTGAAATGGTATTGACTGAATGAACATCTTTCCAGTGCTCTTCATAAGAAAAGCCTGCTGACCCATGCACTGCTGCAAAATGAAAAATGGCATCAGGTCGAATTTCGAGAAGAAGTTCAGAGAATGCGCCAAAGTTGCTTAGGTTGAAGGCATAATAGTTGATGCCGGAGGTGACAGGTATCCAGCGCAAATTCACCTGACGGCCAATTCCAAAAACTTCCCATCCACATGCAAGGAGGCGCTCTGCGAGATAGCTTCCATCCTGCCCGTTGATGCCAAGAACTAAAGCTCTTCTCATATAGTTATACAGAGGGGCTTGCCGTAGAGCTTGCATAGCACATGCAGGCAATGCCCATCTTGACCGTTAGTGCCAATAATAAATATTTGCATTCTAATTCTAGTGGGCTTGACCGAAAGGTTGGGTATGAATGTGCATAGCTTAGACTATCTCAATTTCCGGGAAAGGAAAAATCATCCTCCCTCCATTCGCCAAATATTCCTTCTCGCGCCGTAGTATCCCATCCTTGAAATGCCATGGCAGCACCAGAAAATAATCCGGTTTCATCTTGCGCGCATCCTCTTCAGATACGATGGGAATATGGGTGCCCGGAGTAACGCAGCCAAATTTTTCCGGATTCACATCTGCTATGGCAGGAATATCCGAGTTTGTCAGGCCACAGAACTGCAACACCACATTTCCCTTGGTTGAGGCGCCATAACCCAGCACTGTTTTACCATCCGCGTTCAAACCCTTGATGAGTCTGGTCAGATCATCACGATGACGAAATACGCGTTCTTCAAAATCACGGTAAGGGCGTGGGGTATTCAAGCCCATGCGATCTTCCTGTTCCAGCAGCCAATTGATCACCGTATGATTAATGTGAACAGAATTATTCAAACGCTTCGCTGCCGTCACCGCAAAGCTGCCACCATTGATGGCATTCATCACCACATCCACCAGCTTAAGATCGGCTGCATCAAGAATTTTCTTCACCACGGCGAGAGAATAGTACTCAAGGTGCTCATGGCAAATCGTGTCGTACGAATTCATGCGCAGCATCGAAGGCATATAGCTTTGCTCAAAATGCCACACCCCGTCATCCGCCAACACGGCGGCTATTTCCTTGGCAAAGGCCACCGGGCTATCCAAGTCGTAAAACATTGCGATCGAACTCACGATTTTAGCCGGTTGGCTCTCGATCGTGCGGTAGGCTGCCGATGAAAAGAAATCGGGCACCAGCCGGATGTCTGCGGGGTAATGCTGAGAAAATTTCTTACCCGTTGGATCGATGCCAATTCGTTTGATTCCACTGGTGGTATATGCCTTCAGCGTTGTGGCATCATTGCTGCCGATGTCCAGCACTACATCTCCCGCCTTGAGTGGAATCAGTCGCTCCAGATAGCGTACTTTTTCAGTCAAATGAGTCACCATAGACTGGTTCAGACCTGAACGGTAGCCATAGTTCTCACCGTACATTTCCGAGGCATTATATGTATGCTTCAGTTGCAGCAAGCCACTATCAGGACACCACACCAATTCCAAGGGGCCGCATGTTACTTGCTGGGAAGCGGACTTGGGAAACACCCCAGTCAAATCCTGATACCCAAGATTAAGCACAGAAACGAGATTTTTGCTCCCGCTAACTCGACATCCCTGAATTTCCTGATACGCAGTCATGCGAAAGCCTTTCTGTTAATATTCGTTGTTTTTACAGAACTTTTTGCAGGCCATTAATCTGAAGTTGGTACTCAATTGGAATGGCAATTAAATCTATGCTCCCAATGAATCCAACATAATTAAGTTTTTTGAAATAATCCATAACAAAATCACGGTCGGTTTTTAACAGTTCTATAAAACAAATTGGTCGATGAGCTTCAATAGTTTTAGTGGCTCCCATCAAGGCTTTATCTTCCATGCCTTCTATATCTATTTTTATAAAATCTACTCTTTCATCAAAGCTATCAATGCAAATTGTTTTAATTTGTTCGGTACTCGTTTTAACAAGATCTTGATTATCAGAAAGTTTAGGAGGAATTAACTCAAGACCAGCAAAATTATTAACGCTGTTGTAATCTGGTAAGGCAATCTCAATTGTGTCGTTATCTGTATTGCTAACAGCATTGTTGTATAAATAGGCATTTGTGATGCCATTTATTGCCATAGTCCCGCACAGCATATTATAAATTTGCCGTTGTGCTTCAAATGCTCTAATTTTAACTCTATCAGAATAAACTTTAGCAATAGCCAATGTGTGCGTCCCAATATTGGCACCAACATCATAAAAAACTATTGTTTCAAATTTTTTTAATTGAAAATCAATAAGCATTTTAATAAGATCTATATCTTCAGTCGCCCAATATCCATGTTGACTAATGTAGCGACCAACATAATCGTTAATATTAATGATCATTGGGCCATAGCTTGATGAAATAATTGCATTTGGATTTTTCATATTTATTAAATTTGGTTATACATACAAGTTGCGCGAACAATTTTAAATGTTTTGCCGTTTTAATTGAGTACGGCTTTTTGTCTCTATTAGCAGGTGAAGCTAATTCGTGCCCCACGCCTTTTCTAAATTAGTTATTTAACTCATCTATATGATTTGGCATAGGTGGAGGAAACATTGAAAGTATTTCTACTACAAATTTACGAATCCTGACAATACGATCAGCATGAATAATAGGAAGATAAGCTAGCACGTTATACCCTTTTTCAAACTGGGGAGGAAATGGTTTATCTGCGGTTGGTGTGTATGCCAACAATCCTTCTGGACAAGCAAACAAGAAAGAGTAACCAAACTCTTGTAGCCAAGTCAATAAAGTTCCCGGTTGATAGTTGAACGCTTTTTCCCATGGAGCAAATACCTCGATCAGCATGATGGGATGTGATTCCCCGCTAAACCAATTTTTTGCACCTTGAAGCACAAGAAGCTCTGCACCCTCAACATCTATTTTTATGAAATCGGGTACAGCAATGCCTGTCTTGTCAATAAATTTGTCGATAGTGGTCAGTTGAACAGTGAAGGTATCAAGAGTGGCTAAACTTTTCTTTTTGCCCCACATGTCATGTTGTGATTGAGCATTTTTCCATGCATCAGGTTCAGCGATAGACCCCATGGCGAAGTCACCATTAGGCACATGAATTGTAGCTTCCTTTTCCTGATTTGACATGCCGAGATTGATTGGTATTATTAGCGACTTCGTCACTTTATCATCGTGTATGTTTTTACAAAGTTCCGTATATAGTGGCCAAATAGGCTCAAATGATACTACAAGTCCAGTCTCTCCTGTGAGCTTGGCTAAGTATAATGAGACATCACCTTTATTAGCCCCTATATCGAAACACACATCGCCGGGATTAATCACGCTATAATATATCTGCTCTTCGTATGTTGACGGCTGTAAATGCTTTGAAAACATTGAGACTCCTTATCAATACAGGATGAAGTGTTGCATTATATCTCAGATCATAAAATTCGTTAGAGTAACACTACAACTCCGATTGATAGTCGCGTTGTTTATTTGAATTTTACTCCCTCTTGGAGTTGAATAAAACTAATGTAGCAAAATCAACTCAAACTTGAATCTACAAACCAGCAAAATATGGACGAAAAATGAACTTTGTATACTGCGACGCAAGCCTTATTAATGCAAGAGCCGGTCATTATGTGTCTATCTGCAGAGCTGTCGCAAATGAAGTTAAATCACGTGGTATTAATACATTAATTCTCGCCCATCAACAAATAGAATCAGAATTAGCCAAAGAGTTGGGGGCGACTCCTTTTTTTGCATGTAACCCTAATCAGCGCTTTTCCGAAGACCCATTGTGCGGATGGCTTTTGGATTTCCATCATAATTCGCAAAGCATGACTCAAGATCTTGCAAGAATTAATGGATTGGGCTCAACCGACATACTTTGGTATGACACATCCTTGCAAGCGCAATTCATGGCGCTGATAACTTGGGCGCAGACAACATTTACACCTTCAACCTGCCCTCATATTTTTGTGGCATTTAATGAGTATCCTGGCGTCGTGCCAACACGAAATTCTGATGGCGATGGCGAAGTGATTTCCTGGGAAGTACGTCATCTTCCTTCAATTCTATATAGGTTTGCATCAACGCAATTACAGGACGCATTTCGTGAGAAATTTCATTTGATTACAGGAGATTTTAGCCATGCGCTGGCCTATAAATATCTTATTGGAAGACCAGTTTTGGAAGCTCCGCATTTTTTTAAAACTAAAAAGAATTGTGATTTAAGAAAAATACAACCATCTATGACGATTGGTTTTCTTGGAGTTCAACGGCCTCATCATGGGTTTCAATATGTTCCTGAAATAGTAAAAAATATTCTGGCTTTCAACAATTCGGCTAAAGTTATTGTTCACGACTCAGGAGGTAGAATGCCACAAGTAGTCAATGAAATTCGCTTTCTTTCACATAACGAACCAAGGCTGGAACTGATAACTTCAGGCATGGAAGGAGAGAGTGAATGGAATGCACTTTTGGAGCGCTGTGATTTACTGGTGTTTCCCTACGATCAAGCTTCATATTCAACCAGTATTTCTGGAATCTCTGTTGAAGCCGTCATTAGAGGCATTCCACAAGTAGCAACAGCTAATACTGGAACATCTCAAATGCTTTCGAAGTATGGTATGCCAGGCGTCGTCTACGATGATACCAAGCCGATTGTTGACTCCGTGGTTTTGGCTATCGAAGATGTATTGATCAATTATGAAGAGTATGCGTTGAGAGCGTATCGAGCCAGTGAGCTTTGGGCGAGTAAAAATGGCCCGGATAAACTGGTGGATTTTGTGCTTTCCCTGGTTTCGAAATAGTTCTTGTGGATGTAAGTGAAGCCTCTGTCAGTCCCCTAACACCGGCAGATCGAATTCCCGGTAAACTGAATCAGTGAGTTCATGTCCTATAAAATCCAAATCTTCGACAAACTGGTTCAGTTAAATATAAATGCCATGCAGTGTTCAGAACAGGAAATGAAACAAAAATTACTGGCTGCTCAGGCGGCGACAGCCTGAATGCGAAACTGCACCTGAATATCTTTAGTAACTCTTTATTTGCCTTGCGGTAGTAAAGGTAGTAAATTACTACTTGTAGAAAATGATGGAGAGAATTATGGAGCTGGCACGCGTTACAGCCAAAGGTCAGGCAACAATTCCCAAGCGCATCAGAGACGCCGCCCATATTCGAGAGGGCGACATGCTGGCGTTTGACCTTGATAGTAATAATCGGATCATTATCAAGCGCATTGAACCGGCTATCGACATTGAGCTATTAGCATTGCAGGAAACCCTGTCGGAATGGAATTCACCTCAGGACGACGAGGCTTGGCGTGATCTTTAAAGCATTTGATGTCATCGCGGTCCCTTTCCCATTTACGGATCGGGATGCAAGCAAGCGCCGACCGGCATTGGTGATTTCTAATGAACTATTTAATAAGCAGCATGACCAGCTTGTTTTAGCCATGATCACTACGACTACTAATAACGTTTGGCCCAGTGATGTTTCACTGGCTAATTGGCAAGAGGCCGGGCTAAAAGTCGCTTGCCACTTTCGTTTGAAATTGTTCACGCTGGATAACAGACTGGTTTTGAAGGCTATCGGGCATTTATCATCCAGGGATATTAAATCTGTACAGGCCGTCCTGGCTCAATACGTTGAAGTTAGTTAGCTCTCGGCACTTCACTCTCAGGGCTTGATGCCGTCGGCCTGAAACTGCATTCAAGCTAATCTGGGTGAACCATCACTAACCCAGTCCGCTAAGCATCGGCTTGCTCAGTTTTCCAACCCCGGCATGATGGATTCCCGGTAAAGCGAATCGGGGAGTCCTTGCCCCATAGAATGTTCATAGCGGATTGCTGCCTTGCCCGGATTAAAGGGAATGGAAAGATGCGCACGTACTTCCTGTTCCACCTTGTCGCGTAACGCAACGATCTGCTCGGCGGAAAGATGATCCGTGAATACATAGGATTTGTATCCTCCGTTCGGGTCGCCTTTGTAATAGTCGGGGGTTTCGGTGTAATCCAGTTCGTAAGCGTGTAGCTTGTCTCCGGTTTTCTTGTGCGTGTAGGTCCAGACATTTTTAAAATCCGGATTGCGCACGGCGAGATCGTAATACGGCGTTCCGGGGTAGGTAGTGATGACGGTGCAATCAAAGTCATCCACGCGCATGTCGATCAGCCAGTCGCGCACGTCCAGAATGGACTGTTCGCTTTCGCCGGGGTGCCCAACCGACATGAGCGCTTTTACCTTGAGGCCAAATTTTTGCGCAATCCGCACCGCGCGGGTGTTGTCTTCGATGGTGGCAATCTTGTCGATGTTCTGAAGAATTCCCGGGTTGGCTGCCTCAAAACCGCACAGGATCCAGCGGAAGCCGGCCCTAACCATGGCTTCAGCCTGTTCCTCGGTAAATAATTCAGATTTGATAAACCCCCTCAAACGGAATTCAACCCCCAACTCTTTTTGCAACTCATAGATGGCGTTCATGAGCTGTACCAGCGATTGGTTTACGTTGAGCTCGTCATCGTAAAACATGAATCCGGTGTGCCCGTAGTGTTCGTGGAGATGTCTGATTTCGGAAATAACCGAATCTACGCTGCGGTTGCGCACCAGGCGCAGGCTTTTTGAGTTCCTGCCGCCGCAAAAACCGCAGTGAAACGGGCAGCCGAGTTGGGCGATCAGGCTGGTGGCCGGGAATCCTTCTATCTCATATTTGTAGCTGGAAAGATCCACCAGGTGGCGGGCCGGTCCGGGCAATGTTTCGTATTGCGCGCTCGACATGAACAGCGGGCCTTTGTTGTCGTCGGCGTCGATGACGCGAGGGCAATCTTCCTTGAAGAGTTCCAGTGCGGCAAATTCGCCATCACCGGAAACCATGACGTCGAAAATATTCTCCATCACGGCGGCAGCCTTGGCGGCTCTGCCGTCAACGAGGCCCAGTTTGCGCTCAACCTTGAGTGCGGAATAGGTCAGGGTTACATGGGGGCCGCCGAGAACAATGCGTAACCCGGGGGCGATTTCACGTATTTGTTTGGCAATCTTTACCGCCGAAGGGAGTTGTGGTGTGGTGCAGGTTATGCCGATCCATTCGGGGACGTTCTCAGCCAGATGCGCGCGTAGCACATCCAGAAAATTTCCAACGCCGGACAAATCCAGCAGGCCGACTTTCACGCCATGCATTTCCAGAGAGCTGGCGACTCGCAAGACTCCGAGGCTGACGAAGACGCGTTCATCCAGCAGGAATGGGGAGGGGGGGATGACCAATGTGGCCCGCCGGTTCATTAAGGACGGACTTTTTTTGTAAAGTGTTACCGGTTCCATTTTTGCTACCTGTTTGATCTCGCCTTCGCGTATTTTCGGAGTCACTTTTAATGTTGGCAAAAGATCAATGCCCCGCTTCTCAATTTCGTATGATATTCGATTTACCGGTTAAGTTTCAAACCTGATGCACGTGGGGCTAATGTCAATTTTGAAATGGCTGCCCGCTTTACTATGGCAACGGGCTGAATTCGCATCTCCACAAAGCTCGTAGTCTGGGAGCAACGAAGTGTAATCCGGGAATGTAACGCTCCGCACTCCCCTACGGCTTTGGAGGGGCGGCGGCGAATTGACTTCCATATCTGTTTGCCCCCGCCCCAGGGCACTTGTAATGCCCGGAAAATTTGCCATTTTTCAGTGCATCCTTTAGAGTGGCACCGCAAATCACACAGGGAATTACGCTTTGTCAGACGAGAAACGAATTACTTTCGACAGCAGGCATGCCAACGGGCTTTACGCTTCCGGAAATTATGATGAGCTTTCGGATTATTTTCTCAATGCGCTGGATTCTCTTCATAAATTGGCATGGGATGTGCCGACTCAGGAGCAAATTCGTTTTGTTGACATTTTTCTGAAGACTTTTTTCCACCTTTTTACCCAGGAAAATTATCTGCTGAACGATATTTCCGGAGAGCGCTTTATACGCAATAACACGCTGATTTCCAATCTGGCCGCAATTTCAAGTTTTGTAAACACCGATCCCTGGCTGGAACTGATACGCCACCAGCAGGCGAATTTCGTAAAAATACTGACGTTGCTCAATGCCAGATGCAAATCCAGATTTAAGATTGCGCCTTTTTTTACGGCTCACCCCAAGTTCGCGACGCTCTGGTACACGGAGTATTTCGAGCTATTTCACGGCGGAACGCCGACTAAAACAATTTACGAAAATGCTCTGCGGCATGTCGCGGAGGCCGATCCGCGTTGGGAGTACTCCGGGCCCAGCATGAGCGGATTTTATTTTTTTCCGACCTATTTTGCGATTGACCAGGAAGCTCGCCTGAAAAAACTTTTTCATGATTTGGTGAAGCCCATCATGGACAAGGCCAAGATAAAGAACAATCCGAACCCCAGAAGCATCGCAATCGTAACTGCGCGATGGACGAAAACCAGCGCGGTCTATAAGGTGCTTTCGCCTTTTGTTGAATCTCTCAGGCATGATTTTGACCTGACTCTGGTTCGTGTCGGAAATTACGGCGGTGCCGACAATTTTGATAAAAGCTGGTTCAAGGCGATCAAAAATATCGGTATATCCGGCAGTGAGTTTAATTTGGGCGACATACTGGAGAACGATTTCTCGCTGGCGTATTTCCCGGATATCGGCATGCAGGCCGATGACCGCCACCTTTGTAATATAAGGATCGCACCGATTCAGGTGATGGGATACGGGCATCCCGCGAGTACACATGGCTCCGAAATTGATTATATAGTGGGCGGTCAGGAAGTGGAGTTGCTGGAGGATGCACAGAAGAATTACTCCGAGCGACTGGTGACGGTTCCAGGGATCGGGGCCTACCCGATTCTGCCGGATATTTCCCAGATTCCCGCACCGGCCGCGCAATCCGGTCCGATGATCATTGGTTGCTCCTGGGCTGCGCACAAATGTACCTATCCTCATCTGTTGACACTGGCCCGCATCGCCGAGAAAGCCAAGCAGCCTGTTCGCTTCAGAATCTTCTGCGCACATTTTGTCTACCAGCATAATGCCCTTCCGGCCTTCAGGCGGGACATGGTTTCAGTGCTTGGCGACGCGGTGGAAGTCATTCCCGCGTTACCTTATGATGAGTATCTGAGGCTGTTGAGTGAAGGGGCGTTTTCGTTGGATTCCTGGCCTTTCGGCGGGTATAACACCATTGTTGACAGCCTGGCGGTCGGGAAGCCGGTGGTGACGCTGGAAGGTCATCATGCCCCGAACAGGATTGCCGCTGCAGCCTTGCGCCGCGTGGGGCTTGAAGAGCTTGTGGCAAAGACACCGGCTGAGTTTGCTTCCATCTCCCTCAAGTTGATCAATGATGATTCCTACCGGGATGAACTGATCGGGAGGCTTGCCGGGGTTGATCTGGATGAGACCTTGTGCCGCAAGGGAGAGGCGGATGCATTCAAGCGCGCCATTGAGTATCTGATCGAAAATCACCGGCAACTCAAGGCGGAAGGTTCGCGCCAGCCTATCGTTATCAAATAGGATACAAAATGAACGCAGCACATAAGGAAATTTCATTCAACCCCTTAAGGGCTGCCGAGCTTTACCAGGCGCAAAACTACCCGGCCCTGTCCAACTATTTTCTGGAAATTCTCCAGTTTCTGGAGAAACAGGCATGGAGCGAGTTGAATGCGGAACGCAGCCGCTTTGTGAATATTTTTATGAAGCACTTTCTTTTTTTCTTCAGCCAGGAAGATTACGTGCTGGGGGACGAGGAAGGGGAATGTTTTATTCGGGCCAACTCGCTGATCTCAAATCTTGCGGCAATGTCTGTTTTCAAAACCACCGATGTGTGGCTGGAACTTATCCGCAACCAGCAGGCTAATTTCGTCAAGGTTCTGGCCTTGCTCAATGCAAGGTGCACCAGCAGATTTGAAATCGCTCCTTTCTTTGAGGCTCATCCAAAGTTCGCGACACTTTGGTACACCAAATATTTTGATCTTTTCTACGGTGGCACGCCTACGAAAACGATATACGAGAATGCGCTGAGGCATGTCGCGGGAGCCGACTCGCGCTGGGAATATTCCGGCCCGGATATGAGCAATTTTTATTTCTTTCCGACCTATTTTGCAATGGATCAGGAAGCGGGACTCAAGAAACTTTACCACGGTCTGGTAAAGCCTATCATGGCCCAGGCGAAAATAACCAACAAACCCAATCCGAAAAGCATTGCTATCGTTACCGCCGGATGGGTGCGTACCAGCGCTGTTTACAAGAGCCTCGCTCCCTATGTTGAAGCATTACGCCACGACTATGATCTTACTCTGGTGATACTCGGAAATTACGGCGGCAGCGACAATTTCGACAAGAGCTGGTTCAAGACAATTAAAAATATCTCGATTTCGGGGAAGGAATTCAAGCTTCAGGATATTTTGGAGAACGATTTTTCTCTGGTCTATTATCCCGATATCGGGATGAGAAACGAAGACCGGCATCTTGCCAATATCCGCATCGCCCCGATTCAAGTGATGGGTTACGGTCATCCGGCAAGTACGCATGGTTCGGAAATCGATTATTTCGTGGGGGGGCAGGAAACCGAGTCTTTGCGGGATGCACAGAAGAATTACTCCGAACGACTGGTTGCTATTCCCGGCTTGGGGGCATTCGCTGTTCTGCCTGAAAAGAGGTTTAAAGCAACCAGGCAGGAGCAGAGCGATCGGATCATTATTAATTGTCCCTGGTATGCGCATAAGTGTACCTATCCGCATCTTTTGACACTCGGAAGAATTGCCTCGAAAGCCAAAAAGAAGGTGCTTTTCCGTTTCTTTGTCGGGCAGGGGCTGTCCTTCCACAATCAGACGATTCCCTTTGCGCAGGAAGTCGCTTCGGTTGTTGGGGAAGGTCATACCGAAATCATTGAATTGCGCCCCTATGACGAATACCAAAGACTGATGAGCGAAGGGGCGTTCTCTCTGGATTCTGCCCCGTTTGGAGGTTACAACACCATTGTTGACAGCCTGGCGGTCGGGAAGCCGTCGGTGACGCTGGAGGGTCGTCACGCGCCGGGGCGGCTGGCGGCTGCGGCAATGCGCAGAGTGGGAATGAATGAGCTGGTCGCGAAAACGCCGAGCGAATATGTTTCCATTGTTCTGAAGCTTATCGACGACGATGCATACCGGGAAGATGTGGTCAGGCGGCTTGCCGAAGTCGATCTCGATGCTTCGTTGTGCCGCAAGGGGGAAGGCGAGGCATTCAAGCGGGCTATCGATTTCTTGATTGCCAATCACGCGCGACTGAAAGCTGAAGGCTCGCGCGAACCCATATTTATCGACTGAAAGCAGACCTTTTTCATTGTTCCATAAGGGATGTAGAAATTACTAAAGTACCATTTATATTTTTTTCCGTAGGGTGGATAAGCGCAGCGCATCCACCATCATTTGGCATTGGTGGATGCGCTGCGCTTATCCACCCTACAACTAAATTGGTATATTTGTAATTTCTCTCTCCTTAACTTCTAAGCTTAAAACTAAAATATGGATAAAATTACTCTAGTCACCGGTGGGGCCGGGTTCATCGGATCACATCTCTGCGAAAGGCTGGTAGCGGAAGGCGGGGAAGTGATGTGCCTCGACAACTTTTATACCGGCAGCAAAAACAACATCCGCCATCTCCTCGGAGAAACAAATTTCGAGTTAACCCGGCATGATGTGGGATTGCCGATCTATGTGGAGGTTGACCGGATATTCAACATGGCTTGCCCGGCGAGTCCCATTCATTACCAGAACGATCCTGTTGCCACGGTAAAGACCTCTGTGCTGGGGGCGATCAATATGCTGGGGCTGGCCAAGCGCTGCAAGGCGAGAATACTTCAGGCTTCGACCAGCGAAGTTTACGGCGATCCGCTTGAGCATCCGCAGACCGAGAGCTACCTCGGCAACGTGAACCCCATAGGGCCGCGTGCGTGTTACGATGAAGGCAAGCGTTGTGCCGAGACACTTTTCTTTGATTATCATCGTCAGAACCAGGTCGACATTCGGGTGGCCAGAATTTTTAACACCTACGGACCAAGGATGCATCCGAGGGACGGCAGGGTGGTTTCCAATTTTATCGTTCAGGCGCTTCGGGGTGAGGATGTCACCATCTACGGCGACGGAAGCCAGACACGTTCTTTTTGTTATGTCGACGACCTGGTTGACGCGCTCGTCAGACTTATGGATAAGGACAACGCCGTCAGTCCCGTTAATCTGGGTAATCCTTCAGAATTCACCATGCTGGAGCTTGCCGAACTGGTACTGCGCCTGACCGGTTCCAAATCTAAAATTGTTTACTGCCCCCTGCCGCATGATGATCCGCGCCAGAGGCAGCCCGATATCAGCCTTGCGAAAAGACAACTCGACTGGAGTCCGAAAGTTGCCCTGGAGGACGGACTGAAGGAAACGATTGCGTATTTCAGGGCGCGTTTCTCCGAAGCTTGACGGCTGATTGGTTAATATTGACGAAGGAGCCAAGTTGTATTGTCCGGTTCCTCCTCCCTTGCTACGCTCTCCCCGCTTGCGGGAGAGCGTAGCAAGGGGAGCCGGAGGAGAATAAATTAGCCCCGCTGTAATGTAACCGGTGGCATGACTTTGATGCTGTGTTCCGCTACACTCTCGCGCCATGAAATGGTCAACTCGCTTTCCTCTATTTTTGCTGTTTTGTTTTGCCTGTTGCTTTTCGCAGGCGACACTGGCCGCGCATGCCATCGCGCTGAACGGGACACCCAAGTATCCGGCCAATTTTAGCCATTTCGACTATATCGATCCGCAGGCCCCGCAAGGCGGGGAACTACATACCTCCGGACTCGGCAATTTTGAGAAACTCAATCCCTACATACTCAAGGGGCTGGCGGCAGACGGTCTGCAATATCTGGTGTTCGAAACCCTGGGCGTGGCATCCTGGGACGAACCGGATACCGTTTACGGCCTGCTGGCCGAGGACATTGCGCTGGCACCCGACGAGTTGTCGCTGACTTTTCGCTTGAACCGCAAGGCGCGCTTTTCCAACGGTGATCCTGTGACTGCGGCGGACGTGAAATATTCCTTCGACCAGTTGATGAGCAAACAGGCTGCGCCCCTGTTCCGTCGTTACTATAGCGACGTGAAACAGATGGTGGTGGTCGATCCCTATACGGTGCGCGCCGATTTCCTGCGCAAGAACCACGAACTGAAAGTGATCGTTTGCCAGATGCCGGTATTTTCGCACAAGTGGGGTGCGGGCAAGTCCTTCGACAAGGTGACGCTGGATGTGCCTATCGCATCCGGCCCCTATGTGGTGGAGTCGTTTGATCTGGGCAAGCGCATCACCTACCAGCGCAATCCCGATTATTGGGCGAATGAGCATCCTACGCGCAAGGGGATGTTCAATTTCGGGCGCATTACTTACCGCTACTACAAGGACGAACTGATCCGCATGGAAGGCTTGAAGGCAGGAGAGATCGACCTGATCCAGGAGAATTCTTCCAAGAACTGGGCACGCAGCCATCAGGGCAAACGCTGGGAACAGGGCGAACTGATCAAAACTCTTTTTCCGCACCAGAACGGTGCTGGCTGGCAGGGCTTTTCTATGAACTTGCGCCGCCCCTTGTTTCAGGACAAGCGGGTGAGAAAGGCGTTGTGGCTGGCAATGGATTTCGAGTGGATGAATCGCCAGCTGTTTTTTAATCTGTACACGCGCAGCCCAAGCTATTTCAGCAACACCGAGCTTGCCGCTACGGGGCGTCCGGATGAACGCGAACAGAAAGTGTTGCGCGAGTTGCAGGTGAAGTTTGGCGACAAGCTGCCTGCGGAAGTATTCGATGAGATTCCTCCCCCGCCGGTCACTACTGCGCCGCACTCGTTGCGCGACAACCTGCGTCAGGCACGCGAGCTGCTGACGCAGGCCGGCTGGACCTACCGTGACGGGGCGTTGCGCAATGCCCAGAGAGAACCGTTCAGATTCGAGATGATGCTGCCTGGCCGTGCTTTTGAGCGCATCGCAGCACCCTACGCACGCAATCTGGAAAAATTGGGCATCCAGATGGACTATAGAGCCTATGACGCGGCGCTTGAACAACGCAAGGAAGAAAATTTTGACTATGACGTGACCATAGGATTAATGGGCGGCTCACAAAGCCCCGGTAATGAGTTGTTCGATTATTTTGGTTCGTCCAGCCGTGACACACCGGGTTCTAACAACATCATGGGCATAGCCGATCCGGTGGTCGATGAAGTGATTGCGCGCATCGTCCAGGCCGAGCGGCGCGAAAATTTGGTGACGCTGGTGCGCGTGCTCGACCGTGTGCTGCGCCTAGGCTACTACATGGTGCCACACTTTCATAGCAACAGCCACCGCGTGTCTTACCGCCGTAATCTGGCGCAGCCGACGGTGTTGCCGCGCTATTATTCCATAGAGGAATGGGCGGTAAAAACCTGGTGGATGAAACCATGAATGAGAAAGGAAATCTCCCGTGATCCACTACATAGGCAAACGTCTGTTGCTGATGATCCCCACCTTGCTGGGCGTGCTCTTTCTGACGTTCGTGGTCATCCAGTTCGTTCCCGGCGGGCCGGTCGAGCAGATGGTTAGTTTGATGCGGGGCAAGGGCGCAGGCGCAGGTGAGGCGGGGGGCAGCAGCCAGGTTCTGTACCGTGGTCAACAGGGTATCGATGCCGAACGGTTGGCAGAAATCAAAGTGTTGTATGGCTTCGACAAACCGGCTCCGGAACGTTTCTGGATCATGCTCAAAGGCTTCGCCACCTTCGATCTGGGCACCAGTTTTTTCCATCAGAAATCGGTGTGGGAACTGATCAAGGAAAAAATGCCGGTGTCGATTTCATTGGGCATGTGGACGCTGGTCATTACCTATCTGATCTCGATTCCGGTGGGTATCGCCAAGGCGGTGCGCGACGGTTCGCGCTTCGACACCGTGACCAGCTTCATAATTTTAAGCGGCTACGCCGTTCCCAGCTTCGTGATGGGGGTGCTGCTGCTGGTGTTGTTCGGCGGAGGCAGCTTCTGGCAATTGTTCCCGCTGCGAGGTCTGACTTCGGATAACTGGGCGCAACTCTCGCTGGGTGGCAAGGTGCTGGATTACCTGTGGCACATCACGATGCCGGTATGCGCCGAGGTGGTGGGCAGCTTCGCCGTGATTACCATGCTGACCAAGAATACGTTCATCGAAGAAATCCGCAAACAATATGTGATTACCGCCCGCGCCAAGGGCGTGCCGGAGCGCAACGTGCTGTATCGGCATATCTTCCGCAACGCCTTGCTGCCTCTGTTGACGGGCTTTCCGGCAGCCTTCATCGGTGCGTTCTTCACCGGCAGCCTGCTCATCGAAACGCTGTTTTCGCTGGATGGGCTGGGTTTCCTGTCCTACAACGCCATCATGCAGCGCGATTATCCCGTGGTCATGGGGACGCTCTATTTGTTCACCCTGGCCGGCTTATTCGCCAAGCTGATATCCGATATCAGCTATGTACTCGCCGATCCGCGCGTGAAGTTTGAAGGGGTGGCCGGATGAGCGAGATAAAATCCGCATTGCCTTCGGTGTCGCCCAACCAGCAGCGCTGGCGGCGATTCCGCCAGCACCGCCTGGGCTATATCAGCCTGCTGATCTTCGCCACGCTGTTCGTGCTCAGCCTGTTTGCCGACGTGATTTCCAATGATCGCCCGCTGATCATCTCCTATCAGGGGACGTTGTATTTTCCGCTGTTGCGCGATTACCCTGAAAGCACTTTCGGCGGCGATTTCCAGACTCCCGCCGATTATCTCGACCCGTATATCCGCGAGCAGTTTTCCCGTCCCGGCAACAGGGCGATTTATCCGCTCAACCCCTACCGTTACGACACCCTCAACTATTTCGCGCAACAGCCGAATCCGGCGCGACCCAGCGCGCAAAACTGGCTGGGCACCGACGATAGAGGGCGCGACGTGCTGGCGCGTTCACTTTATGGTTTCCGCGTGTCGGTGCTGTTCGGTATGGCGCTGACTATCATTGGCGTGCTGCTGGGAGTGCTGGCCGGTGCCATCCAGGGATATTTCGGCGGGCGCGTCGATCTGTATCTGCAACGCTTCAGCGAGATATGGGGGGCGCTGCCGGAGCTTTATCTGCTGCTGATTTTTGCGTCTATCTTTCAGCCCGGCATCGGCCTGCTGCTGATCCTGCTGTCGCTGTTCGGCTGGCTGGGGCTGGCCGATTATGTGCGCGCCGAATTTCTGCGCAACCGCCAGCTCGACTATGTGCGCGCCGCCCGTGCGTTGGGGCTGGGCAATCGCCAGATCATGTGGCGGCATATCCTGCCCAACAGTCTGACGCCGGTCATCACCTTTTTGCCGTTCCGCATGAGCGTTTCCATTACCGCGCTGACCAGTCTCGATTTTCTCGGCCTCGGCGTGCCGCCATCGACACCCAGCCTGGGCGAGCTGCTGGCGCAAGGCAAGGATAATCTGGACGCATGGTGGATCGGGCTTGCCGCTTTCATGGTTCTGTTCGTCACGCTGCTATTGCTGGTGTTCATCGGGGAAGCGTTGCGCGACGCCTTCGATACCCGCAAAACCGGGGGAGGGCGATGAACGCCATCTTGCTGGAAGTCCGCCGGTTAAACGTGAGTTTCGGCCAGGGGGCTGATGCGCTGAACGCCGTGCAGGATGTTTCCTTCTGTCTGACGCAGGGTGAGAAATTCGCTCTGGTAGGCGAATCCGGCTCGGGCAAGAGCGTCACCGCATTCTCCATTTTGCGCCTGCTTTCGGCGCGCACCAGCGGCGCGGTGCTGTTCGAGGGTGAGGACCTGCTGGCAGCCAGCAAACGGCGGCTGAGCGGTATCCGTGGCAAGGACATCGCGATGATTTTTCAGGAGCCGATGACCGCCCTTAACCCTCTTATGCGCATCGGTGAGCAGATCACTGAAGCGCTGTCCCTGCACGAAGGGATGGATTACGCTCCCGCCCGCGAGCGTGCCATCGCCTTGCTTGGACGCACCGGCATCACCGAGCCGGAACGGCGCTTCTCCAGCTATCCGCATGAACTCTCCGGCGGGCAGCGGCAGCGGGCGATGATCGCCATGGCGCTGGCTTGCCGCCCGAAATTGCTGATTGCCGACGAGCCGACCACCGCGCTGGACGTGACCATACGCATGCAGATCATGGACTTGCTCGAAGAGCTGCAGCGCGAATACGGCATGGCTATTTTGCTGATCACGCACGATCTTAATCTGGTGCGCCGCTTCGCCGATCGGGTCGGGGTGATGCAATCCGGGCGCTTGGTCGAACTGGCTGAAACCGAGCAATTGTTCACCCAGCCGCAGCATGCATATACCCGCCGCCTGCTCGACAGTCGCCCCCATAAAATGGTGCAGTCCTTGTCGGAAGCACTGGGAGCCGAGCCTGATTTGTTGCGCGGCGACGATGTGCGCGTCGAATTTTCCTATCCGGTCGGGTGGTTCAAGAAAAAAGTATTTACCGCCGTCGATGGCGTCAGCCTGTCGTTGAAGCGCGGCGAAACGCTGGGCATAGTCGGCGAATCCGGCTCCGGCAAGTCGACCTTGGCGATGGCGTTACTGGCGCTGCAACCGCTTGCTCACGGTGACAGTATTTTTGCCGGGCAGTCTCTGCGCAACATTCCCTCTCCCCAGTTGCGCGCATTGCGCGCCAAGATGCAAGTGGTGTTTCAGGATCCTTTCGGCAGCCTGTCGCCGCGCCTCACCATCGAGGAAATTGTCGGCGAAGGATTGGCGCTGCATCAGCCGCAGACGACCGTGGCGGAGCGCCGCCTGCGCATAGCGCAAACGTTGCAGGAAGTTGGGCTGGAATCCGATATTTTGGTGCGTTATCCGCACGAATTCTCAGGCGGCCAGCGCCAACGCATCGCCATCGCGCGCGCCATCATACTCAAGCCGCAATTAATTGTGCTGGATGAGCCAACCAGCGCGCTCGATGCCTCGGTGCAAAAGCAGGTGCTGGAATTGCTTGCCGGACTGCAAACCAAGTACGATATGAGTTACCTGCTGATCAGCCACGATCTGGAAGTGATCGCCGCCATGTCACACCGCATCGCCGTCATGCAGGCTGGCCGTATCATCGAACAAGGATCTGCCGAGGAAATTATCAACTCACCGCATCACGACTACACCAGACAGTTGCTGGCCAGTGTTTCCTCGCAGGGGTAGGGGAAAGCTGAAGGTGAAATTAACTGGAGGCTACGTGCACGTGTCGCTGTGATTTGCGTGCCAGGTGTTTCTTGCCGCCGGCACTGGCCAGTTTGATGTGATTCCGGCCTGCTTTGGCCGTATGGTGTGGTTTTGCGGCTTGCATGACGGTAAGCGATTGTCCGGGAGTAAGCTGCGCGACATTGTTATTCCAGCCTTGCAGTTTCCCCACGCTAACATGGTAGTGACGCGAAATGCTGCTAAGCGTTTCGCCCTTTTTGACAATATGGGAAATTGAGCGTCCGGCCGGTTTTTCGTCCGGAACCAGATGCGTGTTGAATGCTTCAAATTCGTTGTCCGCATCCACGCCATTCAGCGGAACCAGCAGCGATTGCCCGTTGCTGATTTTGGCACGGGGAGAAAGGCCGTTGATGGATTTCAATTTCGCAACGGAAAGGCCGAAACGCGGGGCGACTTTGTCGAGACGTTCACCTTTCTTGCTGCGGTATGCCTGCCAGGACACCAGCGGTTCATTGTAGCCTTCAAGATTTGCGCGAAAGGTATCCGCTTTATCCACCGGCAACAGCAAAACATCGGCATTTTCCTGCAATATGACCGGACGGTTGTGGGCCGGATTCAGTGCGGTAAATTCTTCCAGCGAGATATCGGCAAGTTTGGCTGCGAGTTTCACGTCTATGTGTCGTGCCGTATTGACTGCGGTGAAATAAGGCTGATTGGGAATTGATTGGATCGCAAGGCCGAATTTTTCAGGATTGCTGATGATGTTTTTGACCGCGATTAATTTGGGCACATAGTTGCGGGTTTCATCAGGCATTTTCAGGCTGGAATAATCGGTCGGGAGACCGCGTTTACGGTTGTGTTCCTGGGCGCGCTCGACTGCGCCTTCCCCCCAGTTATAAGCGGCCAGCACTAACTCCCAGTCACCGAACTGTTCATGCAGTTTTTGCAGATAATCCAAGGCACTTTTCGTTGCGTTTACAATGTCGCGGCGTCCGTCGTACCACCAATTCTGTTGTAGTCCGAAATTCCGGCCGGTGGAAGGAATGAATTGCCAGATCCCGGATGCATTTCCGATCGAATAAGCACTTGGGTTATAAGCACTTTCGATCATTGGTAACAAGGCGATTTCCGTGGGCATGCCGCGTTTTTCCACCTCTTCGGTAATATAGAACAGATAGCGCTGCGAGCGTTCGATCATGCGCGCAACGTAGTCCGGACGGTTGGCATACCATTGCTGATGAACTGCAATCAGCGGACTGTCAAATTCATGCATTGCGTAACCATTGCGGATGCGCTGCCACAGGTCGTTTTGTGTAAGCCGGGTTTCCGTGATGAGTGACGGATTGACCTTGATTGCGTCTTCGGGAGGGATGACCGTAACTTCGGGAGCCGGATGGGGCTCGGGCAAGGGGGGCGCCGAGTTAACAATATTCAAGGGAGAGGGCAAAACATCGTTATTCAGAACGAGCTTCACGGCTGCAGGGTTATCTGTTCCCTCGCGCATTCCCGGGACAGGCTGGTCGACCGCGCTCAGAGCGGGCATAGGAGCCAGCGCCATGATCGAGATAACAAATAAAAATAGGCGGAAAAATGACACTGATCGCATCCGGGGAAATTCAGAGTCCGGCGATGGTAGCCGAGGGCGCAGAGTGCGTCAACAAATTGGATGCAAATAGGATTTGAATATGTTCGACAAACCTACCCCCCCCTCAGCCCCTCCTGTCAAGGGGGAAGCGTTCGGCTCCTCCCCTGACAAGGGGAGGCTGGGAGGGGTTGAGCCTGTTTGATCTTTCCCATGCTCCGCGTGAGAAAGATATAATTGGCGCAATGCGCTATCTTGAAGAAAACCATGCACGAAATTAAACCCGGCCAATCCATAGAATTGCTAAAAGAGTTGCACATCCTGACGCGCGACGGAAAAATGAATCAGGACTCCCGGCGCAAGCTTAAGCAGGTGTATCACCTTTACCAGTTTATCGAACCGCTGTTGCTTGAGATTAAAAGTGACCACGCCGATATCTCGCTGGTGGATCATGGGGCGGGGAAGTCTTATCTGGGCTTCATTCTTTATGATTTGTTCTTCAAATCCTTGCAAGGGACTCCCCATATTGCCGGGATTGAAACGCGTGAAGAACTGGTTATTCACTCGCGCGAGCTGGCTGCACGTCTGGGCTTCGGGGGAATGTCATTTCTGAATTTGTCGGTTGCGGAATCCATCGAGTCCGATAAGCTGCCAGACACGGTGGATATGGTTACCGCACTGCACGCGTGCGATACCGCCACCGATGATGCGATTCATTTTGCGTTGAAGAAACAGGCGCGTTATATTGTTCTGGCTCCCTGCTGCCAGGCCGAAGTGGCCGCAGTGCTGCGCAGGAATAAGGGTAGGCAACTGGGGAAAAGCGTTCTGACCGAGCTTTGGCGTCATCCTATACATACGCGGGAGTTTGGCAGCCATGTGACGAATGTGCTGCGATGTTTGCAACTTGAGGCGCACGGGTATCAAGTGACGGTGACCGAACTGGTGGGGTGGGAACATTCGATGAAAAATGAACTGATTATCGCAAGTTTCAAGGACTTGCCGCGCAATCGTGGCGTCGAACGCCTGCATGAAGTCCTGCAAACATTGGGTTTGGAAGAGTTGGGCGGGCGATTTTTTACGGGGCAAGCTAAAGAAACGCGCTAAAGACTTGAGTAAGACCCTCAATCGAGAGTAGAATGCGGCACTTTTTAGTGGAGAGTTTAAAGATTATGACTTTTACGGCAGCGCAAAAAGCGCAAATTGTGACTGATTACCAACGTGTAAAGGGTGACACAGGTTCCCCTGAAGTGCAGGTCGCATTGATGACTGCGCGAATCAACTACCTGACCGGACATTTCAAGGAACATGTCAAGGATCACCATTCCCGTCGCGGTTTGCTGCGACTGGTGAGTCGCCGCCGCAAATTGCTCGATTACCTCAAGGGCAAGAATGAAGAAAGTTATCGCGCACTGATTCAACGTCTGGAATTACGCAAGTAAGCAGCACAATCAAGTGGGTCGCGGAGGCGGCCCATTTTGTTGCAAGTATTTTATCCCACCGCTCATGGCGCATCGGAGTGCCATGTGATGTATAAATAGAGAGGCGAACCTTGAGTCACTACAAGAAAACAATTACGTACGGCAGCCATCAACTCACCCTCGAAACCGGCGAAATTGCGCGTCAGGCAAGCGGCGCGGTAATGGTTAGTCTGGATGACACAGTTGTGCTGGTCACCGTGGTAGGCATGAAGAATGCCAAGCCGGAGCAGGATTTTTTCCCGCTGACCGTTGATTATCAGGAACGCACTTATGCGGCAGGCAAGATTCCCGGCGGATTTTTCCGCCGCGAGGGACGTCCCAGCGAAAAGGAAATTCTGACATCGCGTTTGATAGACCGCCCGTTGCGTCCGTTGTTTCCTGAAGGGTTTTACAACGAAGTACAGATTGTTGCCACCGTGGTTTCATCGGACAGCCAGATTGATTCCGACATTCCTTCCATGATAGGCGCTTCGGCCGCTCTGGCGATTTCCGGCATTCCCTTCGATGGCCCGATCGGCGCGGCGCGCGTGGGTTATCTCGATGGGGCCTATGTACTCAACCCGACTGCCGACCAGCTCAAAGAATCCAAGATGGATCTGGTGGTTGCCGGTACGGTCAAAGCGGTGCAAATGGTCGAGTCGGAAGCGCAAGAGTTATCCGAGGAGATCATGCTGGGCGCGGTCATGTTCGGTCACCAGCAAATGCAGGCGGTGATTGATGCGATCAACGAAATGGCCGATGCAGTCGGCAAGGATGCATGGGACTGGACACCTCCGGCCAAGGACGAAGCACTGATCGCCAAAATCGCCGAACTGGCCGAGAGCGATTTGCAGGCGGCTTATGCCGTGCGCCAGAAACAGGCGCGCACGGTTCAAGTCGATGGGATTCGCAGCCGTGTGGTCGACGCCCTGCTGGCAGCCGATGACAAGCTGCAAAAAAATGCGGTTAATGATTTGTTCAGCGCGCTTGAAGCCAAAATCGTGCGCGGGCAAATTCTGAGCGGTGATCCGCGTATCGACGGTCGCGACACGCGCACGGTACGCCCGATCACGATACGCACCGGCGTATTGCCGCGCACGCATGGATCGGCATTGTTTACCCGTGGCGAAACCCAGGCTCTGGTCGTGGCAACGCTGGGAACCGCACGCGATGCGCAGAAAATCGACGCGTTGCAGGGCGAGTATTCGGACCGCTTCATGCTGAACTACAACTTCCCGCCGTATTCCACCGGTGAAACCGGCCGTGTGGGTACCCCCAAGCGCCGCGAAATCGGTCATGGACGTCTGGCCAAGCGCGCGCTGGTTGCAGCCTTGCCCACGGAAGAAGAATTCGGCTATTCCATCCGCGTGGTTTCGGAAATTACCGAATCCAACGGTTCCAGCTCGATGGCTTCGGTCTGCGGCGGCTGTCTGGCGCTGATGGATGCGGGCGTTCCGTTCAAGACCCACGTGGCGGGTATCGCCATGGGCCTGATCAAGGAAGGCAACCGTTTCGCCGTGCTGACCGATATTCTGGGCGACGAGGATCATCTGGGCGATATGGACTTCAAGGTGGCCGGTTCGGAAAACGGGATCACTGCCTTGCAGATGGACATCAAAATCAACGGCATTACGCGCGATATCATGCAAGCCGCCCTGGTACAGGCGCGAGAAGGCCGGCTGCATATTTTGGGCATCATGAAGCAAGCCATGCCCATGGTGCGCGGCGAAGTGTCGGAACACGCCCCGCGCATGATCAAGATCAAGATCAACCCGGAAAAAATCCGTGATGTAATCGGCAAGGGAGGTGCGGTGATTCGTGCACTGACCGAGGAAACGGGTACGGCGATTGACATCGATGACGAAGGCAATGTGACCATTTCCAGCGTGAGTGCCGAAGGCGGCGCTGCAGCCAAAAAACGCATCGAAGATATCGTGGCGGAAGTGGAAGTGGGCAAGACTTACGAAGGTCCCGTGGTCAAGATGCTGGACTTCGGCGCGATTGTAAACATCATGCCGGGCAAGGACGGCCTGCTGCACATTTCGCAGATTTCCAACGAGCGTATCAATGCGGTGACGGATGTGCTGAAGGAAGGCCAGATCGTCAAGGTCAAAGTGCTGGAGGCAGACGAAAAAGGGCGCCTGAGACTGAGCATGAAAGCGCTTCTGCATGCTGAAGTCCATGCGCCGGCAGCCGAGTAATAGCAGGTCGCGGTACGACAAAAACCCCATCACCCCATGATGGGGTTTTTTGTATTCGGCTTGCAAATATAAAAAATATAATATACTTGCAAAAAAAGCCGGGAGGCGATAATTATGAAGGGAATATCTCCCGCCCGATGCATCAGGGCGATGAGGGGGGCTGCCATACTTGTGGCGAGTATTGCGGGATCATGCGTACTGTCGGCTGCAGTCCATGCTGCAGATGAAGACGCGTTTCTGGGGGCAATTCGTCCCGCGTCCGAGCAAACTCTGGGGCAAGGTCACTCTGCGCTGTGGACGCTGCCTGAGGTGGCGACTCAATACCAGCCGTCGCAAACCACTGCTGCCATGCAGACTGCCATGCGGGCACAGCATGAGGGCCGCTTTCTCGATGCCCTGATACTGCTCGACGAGGCGGACAGGAGCGGGCAAGCCGGTGCGGACGCCGGGGCAGAGATGAAGTTGTTGCGCGCCAGTTTTTTGCTGCAAGGCTATCAGTCGCAGCAGACGCTGGAAATACTCTCGCCATTGCTTGCCTCGCCCCAACACGCTGCGGATGCCTACGCGCTCACCGCCATGGCACGATTGCAACAGGGGCAAATGCAGCTGGCTCTGGATGCGGCGAATCAGGCGACAAATCAAGCGCAGGGCAAGCGGGATGAAGTTTTGCCATCGCTGGCGCTGTCCTATGTCTTGCAAGGCGCGGGGCGTCTGCGGGAAGCGCACAAAGAGCTGCATGACTTTAATACCCGTGCATCCCCGACAGCGATTACCCTCGCGCGCGAGGCCGAGCTATCGCTGACGCTGGCCCAGACTCAGGCAGCCAGGACACTGGCGGAGCGGGCGCATGCGGCGGATGCCGCGCACCCCTATGTCATCGCGGTGAGCGGACTGGTCGCCCTGATAGACGGGCAGGCTGAGCAAGCCCGGGCAGCGTTTGCCACTGCCCTGCAGCGTGACCCCAAAGATGCCAAGGCATTGCTGGGTCTGGGGCTGGCCGAAATCAAGCTGGGTAACTTCCGGGCCGGGCATGAAAAATTACAGGCGGCGAATGAGGCCGATCCCGGCAATGCGCTGATACTCTCTTATCTGGGGCGCTCGCAACAGAACCTCGGGCAAATCGAGGCGGCAAAGGCAAGCTGGCGCAGCGCCCAACAAGCCGACCCCAAAGACTCCACCCCGTGGTTGTATCAGGCGCAGGCGGAATTGCAGGCCAACCTGCCGCTGGTCGCCCGCGAAAGTTTGCGCGAGGCACAAGATCGGCTGGCCTATCGTTCGGTTTATCGCGGTGATCGCCTGCTCGGCGAAGACGAGCAATTGTTGCAGGCCAATCTCGCCGAGGCGCAGCGTCAATTGGGAATGGACGGTCTCGCGTTTCATACGCTGTCCGACCCGGTCGGCGCAAAGAATTCGACCAACTTGAGGAACCAGGCCGATCTGTTGCAAGGGCAACGCTTCGGCGAATCTGCGCGGCGCAGTCTGCTGTTGCAAAGTCTGTTCGACGAAAAACCGGGCACCCTGCCGTCGGAACTGGATATCTATGGCGACGGCGCGGGACAAACCGGCGCACAAGCCCCACAGCATGGTACGGTCAGCATGCTTAATGCACAGCAGGCCAGCTATAACAACTACGACAGTCTGTTCGCTAAACGCAACAACCTCGTGGCAGACGCCACGACAGGCAGCCAGAACAGCACAGGCGAGCAGATCCGCGCCGGGGTGGGCAGCGACACGCTGGGGCTGGGCATCGCGATGCGACAATACAAGAGCGACAGCATCGGCCAGCCCCCCAACTTGTTGGATAATCCCGGCTCGCTGGATAACCGCATCGCGCAAGGCGTCATGCAATGGCGCCCGACCCAGTCCACGCAGGCGTTTGTGGTGTACCAGACCTTTCATTCGCTGCACGGCGAGACCACCTCGCCGTGGGACCCGATCAACTGGGGAACATACCACCTGATCGAGGATAGCAGCAGCATCCTCCGCCTGGGCCTGCGCCAGAGCCTGTCGGATCACAGCGAATTGCGCGGCTTGTTCAGCCGCCAGCAAACCGGTCAAACCGATAACAATGAATATATCAGCTATATGTTGCCCTATAGCAATTTACCCGGACTGGGGCCGCTATCGTCTTTCCCCCAATCCACACTATCTGCCAGCAGCGACACGCACAGCGCAGAATTGCAATACCGCACTGGAGATGCAGGCTCTGCCACGCAATGGGGCGCGCAACTGTATCGCGGGCCGTATGTTTATGGGACGTTCAATTTCACGAGCAATGTGCAGCAGCTTTATGCCGCCCGGCAGCAAAGGTTGAATCCGCATTGGCAACTGGACGCGCAACTGGTCTGGGAAAAGATGGACATCCAGGACAATACCGGAGCAGGCAACGGCATTTACCTGAAGCCCTGGCTGCCCAAGCTCGGCCTGGTTTACACGCCGGATGAAGCTACCCATGTGCGCCTCGCCGCATGGCGCGACCTGAATGGCGACACGGTGGGCGATGCGACGCTGGCTCCGGCCACTCTGGCGGGGATTGTGACGAAACTCCCCAGCGCGAGGAACTACCTGGTGCGGGGAATCGCGCTCGGCGCGGACCGGCAACTGGCTGCCGCCTGGCTGCTGGAAGGGCAGGCGCAACAGCACCTCGCCGACCAGCCGTTTGCCCAAAAAACTTTTGTCAGGAAGCGTATCGACCAATCCAGGCTGGCGTTGCACTGGCAACCCGGTAATCATCCATTGAGCGCAAGCCTGGCCTGCGAGTACGAACGTGCCCAGACTCCTCCCGATACATTTGATGCAATGGGGAATTCGGTGCAGGAGCAGCGTTTACGCTCGCAACAATTGGAATTGCGCTGGTTTGCCGATGCGCAATGGACGGTGAATCTGGACTGGAGCCATAACCGGGTCTCCGCTAGCATGCAATCATCCGATGCGGGCTACAACCCCATTCTGGTTCCTTATGAGGAAACCTTTAATCAAGCGGATGCCAGCGTGGGCTGGCAATTCAACAAGGCGGGTTCGCTGGATATAGGCGTGCGCAATGCCGCAAACCGGCAGTTTCAGTATACTAATATCGATCCGCTCATTGCGCGCTTCAGCAACGGGCGGTTGAGCTATGTCAAAGCCAAATTGACTTGGTGAGAAATAGTCTTTGTGTAGGGGCGTATGGCATACGCCCTTTGTCGGTGATATATTGTAACAGGGCGTATTGCCATACGCCCCTGCAAAATTGATTGAACATTCCACGAGTTACGATTGACACAAAAAAGGGAGACTGACCATGAAAAACCTGTTGCTGTTATTGTTGGCCTTGATTGTCGTGCCTGCCTGGGCAGCAGATGCCGCGCCCGCATCGACCGAACCCGCCGCGCAGCCTGCCCAGAAACATGCGGCTAAAAAGCACAAAGCCAAGAAGACCCAAAAGAAGGCAGCAGACGCCGCCACCAGTTCTCCTGCATCTGCACTGTCTTGCCCTTCCGGCTGTTCTGCAATGACTTGCGGCGGCATCGGTGTTTGCGCCAAGAACAAGCCTGCTCCGCTGTGTACCGCATGCTAGAGGAAAATGGGCTGGCTCGGTTGTATGTGTCTCGTCTAAACATCTGGTGCAATGCGCTGAGCTGAGCGGAAGGGTGGCGGCAAAGTATGTTTATTCATTCGGCGCAATGCGCTTCGCTTATTGACGCCCTACATTTTTGCTGAGAACAACTTTACCGTGCAAGCGTGCAATGAACCCGTGTGCGATTCACCCGAATGGACTACAATCCGGCTACGGGTTGGATAAATTTTGATTGTCCATTAGGCCGTCATTCCGGCGAAGGCCGGAATCCAGTCATAGAAAACACTCCGCAAAGCGGACAACGCCATGATGTTGTCCCACTCCGTGGGGATTTGTAATCAGCTGGATTCCGGCCTTCGCCGGAATGACGAATATTTTTCTAATGGATTATTTGCGATAAATCAGTAACCTGTTATACACCTAGCCAGGCGATAGACCCGGCGACAAAAAAGTTGTAGGAGGAGAGGTTGCTATGTTGCCGCAGAATGTATTCAAGAACAACTACGGATACAGCGGCTTTTTGTTTAACAGGCATCCCTACGTTTCTGCGTCTAGCATTTTTTAGCCGGATCAGTTTGTTGTTTATCGCGGCTCTTCGTTTCGTCAGGCGCTTGGGCAGTGCCTGTGCGGCGGTGTTTCTTTTGTCCGTTTATTCTGCAGCTTATGCCGAAACTTCGCTCGTCACCATCGTACAGAGCGAGGATGGCGGATCTTATGCGGAATTCAGCAATGCTCTGCACACCCTGTTATCCGTCAAGGGCATCACTCATGCGGTGATAGATAGCTCCAGTCCGCTTCCCGATTCCGGCCTGGTCATCGGGGTCGGCATGAAAGCCGCCACCGCCGTGGCGGCCAGCGATGCGCCATCCGTGCTTAATGTTCTTATTCCGAAGGCGGGACAGGAAAAATTATTGCGTGACTTTCCCCGCCGCGCAGCCAGCCATACTTTTTCCGCGATTGTTCTGGATCAGCCGGTCTATCGCCAGATACGCCTGATTACCGCCCTTTTGCCGGACAGGCACAACATCGGCCTTTTGTATTCCTCTCCCCCCGCAGAACTTGCCCGGCTCCGGCAGGAACTTGGCGATCGTGGCTTGAGTTTGCACGCGCGGGCGCTTGTTCCCGCTTTCCCTTTGATGGACGCACTGCAAGAAATATTGCGTAACAGCGAGGTGCTGCTTGCGCTGCCCGATGCCGCGGTTTACAACAGTTCGACCCTGCGCAATATCCTGCTGACGACTTATCGCAGCGGTGTTCCTTTAATCGGATTTTCGCCGGGTTATGTCAAGGCAGGTGCGCTGGGGGCGGTGTTCACTACCCCGGCGCAAATTGCCACCCAGGCCGCAGCGCTGATCCGGCAATTCGGTGAAACCCGCAGCTTGCCGCCAGTCCAGTATCCGCATGAATTTGAAGTGATGGTCAATGAACAGGTTGCACGTTCGCTGGGTTTTCCGATCAGGGATGCATCTTTGCTGCATGGCGAAATCAGTACTGAACACGGGGGGGAACCATGAAGCGCTATGGGGTTGAACGTCAAACTATGCTGGTTGCGCTGCTCCCCATTTTGGTGATGGCCGCGTTGCTGGAAAGCTATTTTATCTATTCCCGTTTCACCGATCTGGATAGCGCGTTGCTGGAACGCGCCAAAATGATGGAGCACCAGTTGGCGGCCTCCAGCGAATATGCTGTTTTCTCGGGTAATACCATGTTGTTGCAGCAGTATGTCGATACTGCGCTGGCCCAGCAGGATGTGGTCAGCTTGGTGGTGCTGGATGCTGTCGGGAAACCGTTGATTGAAGGGGCCGTCGCGGGCAAGGAGCCATACACAACACTTCTTGCCAAAGCCAATACGACCTCCCCGATGTATCAGGATGCAGACAGCCTGATATTCTATGAATCTATCGTTGCTACCCAGATCAAGCTGGATGACATGGACCGTGAAATAAGTTCTTTTTCTGCCGCAGGCAAGCCTCTGGGGGCGGCTGTCATCAAGATCAGCAAACAACGGCTGAACACGCAGAAGTTCGAGATTTTGATGTTTAGTCTGGCGGCTACGTTGCTGATATTAATGGCCACCCTGATGGTGGCGCTTTGGGCCGCGCGCAGGATTACCCGGCCTGTTATGGGGATGAGTCTGGCCATCCGCCGTATCGGTGAAGGTAATCTGGATACGCGCATATCACCGCATCCCAGAGTGAACGAGTTGAATGAATTGGCAGTCGGCATCAACCAGATGGCACAGCAATTACAGCAAGACCGGGAAATATTGGAGCTGCGTATCGAGGAGGCGACCCGTGAATTGCGCAAGAGATCGAGCGAAGCTTTGCGTGCGAGTGAAGAACAACTGCATGAAATTATCAATGTGATGCCGGTTGCCCTGTTCGTTAAAGATCCCGATTCCCGCCTGGTATTGATGAACTTTGCCTGCGAAAAACAATGGGGTATGTCATTTAAGGAGTTGCAAGGCACCGATGGCAGCCGGTTTTTCCCCTGGGAGCAAATGTCCAAATTTTTAGCCAGGGACAAGGAAGTATTTGCCGGACGCCAGATGGTTGATTTTGAGGAATCGGCCTGGAACGCGGAGCTTAAGGAAAATAGAATTGTTCATACATTCAAGAAGCCGGTATTCGATCCGGAGGGAAAACCGCACTATATGATAGGGGTGAGCGTTGATGTGACCGAACGCAAGGCTTTCGAGGAGAATTTGCGGATGCTGAATGAAACTCTGGAACTCAGGATAGAGAAGCGCACCCTGCAGCTGGCGCAGGCCAAGGAAATGGCCGAAGCGGCCAACCGCGCCAAGGGGGAATTTATCGCCAACATGAGCCATGAGATACGCACGCCAATGAATAGTATTCTCGGAATGTCGCAACTTGCGCTGAGAACTGAAACCAACCCCAGACAACGCGACTATCTGGAGAAGATTCATCTATCCGGACAACATTTGCTGGGCATCATTGACAGCATTCTGGACTTCTCCAAGATTGATGCGGGCAAGCTTGCCGTCGAGAGCATGAATTTTGAACGGGATGCAGTGTTTGAAAAAGTCAGAAGTCTGGTGCTTGCCAAGGCGGAAGAAAAAAATCTTGCGCTGCATTTTGATATAGATTCTGCCATCCCCCGTTATCTGCGCGGCGATCTTTTAAGGCTGAACCAGATTCTGATCAACTTCATCAACAACGCGATCAAGTTTACCGAAAAAGGCGGGATTTTTGTCCGGGTCAGGAAAATAACCGAAAGCGAAATGGATACACTATTGCGCTTTGAGGTACAAGATACCGGCATCGGGATAGGCCAGTCTGTAATCAAAAAACTTTTTCAGACTTTTCAGCAGGGCGATACATCCATCAGCCGCAAGTTTGGCGGCTCCGGTCTCGGTCTGGTTATCAGCAAGCGTCTTGCAGTGATGATGGGGGGGGATGCGGGGGTTGAGAGCGAGTTGGGCAAGGGGAGTGTCTTTTGGTTTACAGCCCGACTGCTCAAGGGAATCGAACCCAAAGAGAGTTTGCAGGCGGACAATCCGGAACAGGTAAACATGCAGGCAATACACGGCACACGAATTCTGCTGGTCGAGGACAACTTATTCAACCAGCAAGTGGCGTCCGAATTCCTGGTTGATGCCGGTGCAACGGTGGGGATTGCCAATAACGGGCAGGAAGCACTCGATCTGCTGCATCGGCAACATTTTGATTGCGTGCTGATGGATATGCAAATGCCCGTAATGGATGGACTGGAGGCAACGCGGCTGATTCGCACCCATTCGTCCTGGGCGGACGTGCCCGTGATTGCCATGTCAGCCAACGTGGCCAGCGAGGATCGTGAACGCTGCCGTGACGTTGGCATGAACGATTTCATCAGCAAGCCGTTTATGCCCCAAGTGTTATATGCCACGCTAGCCAGGTGGCTCGGAACGGGATCGTCCGCGCCCGATGTGGTTCCGGTGGCTGCAAGCGTATCTGTTTTGGCGGGCGATCCGGAAATTATTGACCTGTCTGTTCTGGCGGAAATAATAGGTGACGACAGGGAGAGGATTGCCGGCTTCATGTGCCGGTTTATCGCATCGGGCATAATGGATGTAGACGAAATCGAGAGGGCATTGCAGCAGTGTGATATGAAAGCTTTGCGTTCGCTGGGACATCGTGCTAAATCTCCGGCAAGAATGGTAGGGGCAATCGGTTTTGCCAATTTATGTCAGGCACTGGAAAATTGCGACGGGGAGGGAAGCCTCGAACAGGCGCGAAATATTGCGGGCCGGTTGCGTCCCTTATTGCAACAAATTGCACAGGAAGTTGAAAAATTATAACGCGCGAAGAATTGACCTAAAAAATCAGTTTGCCACAGAGAGCACTGAGATCACCGAGGAGAAACAGGCGGTTGCAATGAAAATGCAGCACACCTTTGGGCGGGAGTCCGTGAAACAATGGAAACCTGTCTTGCTCTGTGAACTCTGTGGCTTGAATTACGGTTTTTAGGATTAATAGATAGTCAGATTAACTTACATTTGCCGGAACAAATGCGCATAACTTCTGCTTACCGCGAGCTTTTCCGGCCTGTCGCGCAAAGTCAGCGTGACTTTGCCCAGCAGGTCATGATGGGCGGAGACGATTTGCCGCACATTGACTACTGTGCCGCGATGTATTTGCCAGAATTCCAGCGGGTCAAGCCGGGAAGCCAATTCTTTCAGCGGGGTTCGCAGCAGTAATTCACCCTCGCGGTTTACGACCGAAGTGTATTTGTCGGCGGACTGGAAATAACACACTTCTTCCACTGCGACCAGGCGTACTGTCTGGCCAACCTGGGCGCGCAACCAGCGCAATGGCTCGGTTTTGGTGAGCGGGGGCAGAAGTTGCTGCAGGCGCAGCAGAAAATCATCCGGAGTTGCGCCGGAATTTTGTTTCAGTCTGCCCACGCATTTTTCCAGCCGTTCATCGGAAGCCGGTTTCAGCAGGTAATCAACCGCTGCGTGTTCGAAAGCCTGCACCGCGTGGTCATCGTATGCGGTGATGAACACCACACGGCAGTTCGGGGGGGCAAATCCTGCAGCCTCCAGTCCGGATTTTCCCGGCATGCGGATATCCAGAAAGGCCACATCCGGCTTGAGCTCCTGCAACGCTGCGGCAGCGGCAACGCCATCGTGAAATACACCGGCAATATGCAGTTCCGGCCAAAGCCGCGCCAGGCGCCGCTGCATATCGCCGGCCAAGTGAATCTCGTCATCGGCAATAATCGCTCTCACAGCGGCAACTCCAGGGTGGCTATTACACCGCCGTGCTCATTGTTTTCCAGAGTCAGGCGGGCTGCTGCGCCGTACAGGGCTTTCACCCGTGCATGCACATTACCCAGCCCCGTGCCGTGTTTGATTTCGCCATCAAAGCCCGATCCGTCATCGCTTACTCGAATGCGCAACGCGGTATCGTTTATTCCGGCATGAATCCGGATTGTTCCACCGCCCAACTTGGGTTCGATGCCGTGACGCACGGCGTTTTCCACCAGCGGTTGCAATAACATGGGCGGGAATGTTTTTCTTCGTGCCGCATCGTCGGCGTCGATCTGCCAGCGCAGCCGGTTTCCGAAGCGCACCGCAAGGATTTGCAGAAAATTTTCCAGCATGCTCAATTCGTCGTCCAGTGTGGCGCTGTCGCTGCGCGCGCGCAGCAATGCCACGCGCAGCCAGTCATTGAGGCGTTCCAGCAAGCGTTTTGCCTGTGCGGGATCGCTATCGATCAGGCTGCCGACATTGGCCAGGGTATTGAACAGAAAATGCGGCTCAATTTGCGCCTGCAGCAATTTCAGTTGGGCCTCCAGTTCACGCCGTTCGGTTTCACTTTGGATTAACTGGCGCTGTTTGACTTCGGCATCCAGTTGCTCGATGCGCTCGCTGAGAAAATAGGTGATACCGCCAATGCCGCCGAAAAACAGGCCTATCACTACCGATACCCAGGCTCGCGGGTCGTTCCAGTCGCCCACCCCGGTGATCCATGAACCCAGCGTAATACCGAACATGATGCTGGCCGGGAAGGTCAGGGCGAGAACGATCCAGCGGCGGCGTTTGTCGGTTATCCGGCACATCACGGTTGCATTGACGGCGTAGATCGACAGCCCGATGCATTGTGAGAACACCAGATTGATCCAGAAGCTGGAACCGAAATTGATGACGGTCAATAAGCCGGCGATTGCTGTGTTGAACAGTAGCGACGACAAATTGGAAATAAGCAGGTTATGGCGCATGGGTGAATTATCGTCTTTGGGTTACGGCAGGGCAACTTTTAGTCCTGCGGTGAGCGCGCGGGTATATATGGCGGAAAATTCCTGGCGCGCATTTCCGGCGGGAACAACGCCCAGTACGAATGCGGTAACATGCCCGCTTAACGCAATCTCGCCGTAGCCGGACAGTTCATTGCCGCTATCGGTATATCCATGGGTCAGCATTATGCGCCAGTAGCCCCCGGTATCCATCAGGTTACTTTGCCAAACCAGATGCAGGTAATCGCGCCCGAGCAAAGGGGGGGCATAGGCCAGCGCTTGTCCTGCAAAGGCCGGGTTGAGTGCCGCGCGGGAAAAATAGGCTCCCTCTTCTTCGCGGGTGAAACCGTGGCCGTAGTACATCAGTTCCGCGTTGAGCGACTGCCCGTTTTGAAATGTGTAGGCTGCCCCCGCCAGCACTTCGGTGCGCCGGGCGGAGCGTGGCGTGATGCCGAACGGGAGGGGGGGGCCGGGGACGGATAGCAGCGCATTGGCGCGGGTGGAAGAGGACGCTTCCGCGTATATCAGTACGGCATCGCTGGCTGTTAACTGGCCGTGTGTCCCGAGAAATGCTCCCTGACCCGGAGTCTGTTCCAAAATTAGTCCGCCCGACCAGTCGTCGCTGCGCCGGTCTGCTTTTAACAGCCAGCTATTGCTCCAGATATCCTGCGGGATGTGGCCTGAGCCGGTGATGCGCGCCAATGTCACGGTACGCTGCAGATCCGGAGTCCACGAAAATTTTACGTCATCCATCCCGGATATTTCGAGCATTGGATTGCTGCGTCCGTTATCGAAATAGAAAGGGCTGGAGGGAGAGCGGAATTGGCCGGGTCCCCAGTTCAGTATCTCGCGCCCAGCCGCCAGACTGCTATCCTCCGAAGCGTGCAAGCCAAGTTGCCATTGGCTGAGATATCCTTCGTTGGTTCTTCCTCTGCCGAAAATATTTTGACTCTCCCGTGTCAACAAGACAGGGCGCATGGTCAAACTCAAGTTGCTGCTTTCAGCTTTGAGATTAAAGCGTGTTTCCGCAGTTGAACTATTCTGCGCCAGGCGGGCGATCAGGTTGCCGGGATTGGGCAGGCTGTCGCCGCGCACTTTCATATTATCGATGTAGCCGTACAGCGTGCCATCCCAGGAAGAATGCCAGACGGATTCATCGGCCTGCGCTTCGGGGATGAGGGACAGGGTGAGGAATACCGCAAGTGCCAATCCCCCCTCCGCCCCCCTTTTGCATAGGCGGGAGTTGCGTTTTAGTTCCCCGCTTTGCAAAAGGGGGGCGGAGGGGGATTTGAGTTTCATTGCATTTGCCCCAGATCAAATTCTGCGGGGGAAATTCTACGGACTTTTACCGTGCCAAAATTCATCGTCGTTTCGGCATCAATCAGGGCATCACGTATGCTCATACGGCTGACGAAAGGAATACGCTGTCCGCTGTACTCGATCGCATTGCCATATTCAAAGCGTGCAGACTTGAGCATTTTCCCGGAAAGAGAATAGAACTCGGCCTTGACACCCACTTCGCGCTTTGTCGATATCCAGTAACGGACGCGGTCATACGTGGCGCGCCTTTGTACGGCAGTCAGTTCCAGAATCTGGCAGTCTTCGCCGTCAACGGATTCATTGCCGGCAAATTTTGCCTCGTAGTCCCCCGCGTAGTTAGTGGCGGCGATGTCGCCGTTTGAGGCTTCGCCGCTCAGACGTTGACGCGGCGAGATCGGAATGGGTTTGGATAAACCGGGGCGGGTGAGCCACATATTTCGCCCCGCCTGCAACAGCCTGGAGCCCTTGAAGCGAACCGGTTCCAGCGTTTCCGCCACGCTGGCATCGTCCACCGCCCGAACTTCGAGACGCTGCTCGTCGGATATTTTAGCGCCCTCTCTGGACACCAGTTTGATCTCCCACACGATGCCGGGTAAACCGCCGCCCCGCGCACGGTCGGCGTGTCGCAGCAAGGTTTGGGCTTCCGGTGCGGCGAGAACCGGCAAGCAGAAGCCCAGCAACATCGTTAAAAGCAGATTGGCTGGAATGGATTTCATGGGAAACCTTTTGACGATACGGCTATTAAATAGATTGAGTCTGCAAAACGTTCACGCCCAACTGCTGCGCTTACACATGCCCCAGTGCATCAATTACCGGCTGTTTTGCCGCGCGCCTTGCGGGTAAATAGGCTGCCAGTGTTCCAACGCAAAACATCATTAATGCGGTGAACACAATTCGTCCGCAGTCAATATCCACCAGCAGTGGCACGGCACTGGCGCTGTTGGGCGGGGTGTAGGAAATATGGGCGACATTAATGCCATAACGCACACCGACAGTGATGAGCAAGCCGGCCGAGCAACCGAACAGGGTGAGCAACAACGATTCGACGGAGAACAGACGTATCACGCCCGCGCGTTTTAAACCGATGGCGCGCAGGGTGCCGATTTCCCGGGTCCGCTCTATCACCGTCATTCCCATGGAATTGGCGACGCTCATCACCACGACGGTCAACACGATGCTGAAAATAAAACCGAAGATCATATCGAACATGTTGTGTACCTGGTTGTAGAAATCGGACAGCTCCTGCCAGGTCTTGATTTCCACATCCAGGCCGGCAGCCTTCAGCTTGTCCTGCAGTCGCGCGCGCATGGCATCGGTTTCGGTTGCATCATCCAGCAATACGGTCAGCCGGTCGGCTCCGTTGGGGACGTCGTATAAAGATTGGGCGAGTTGCAATGGCATGAAGACGAACTTGTCATTGCTGCCCGCATTGCCGGTGTTAAATAGTCCGCCCACGGTCGCGTCGAGTGCATTGGCCTGCCCTCCTATGGTGTTGGTGAGCAATGCGGCCTGATCATTTTGTTTGAGATGCAGCATCGCGGCCAACCCCTCGCTGAATAGCACTTTCCCGGGTTGGGCTGCATCGAGTTTTTTGATCCAGCTGACATACAAGCCGGTGCGGGCTTCTTCCTCGGTCAGAATGTTTTCCTGTAATTTTTGCATTGCTTCCGGTTCTATTCCATCGGAGATGAAAATCGTGCTGGCGCGTCCATTGCTGGCAAGACCTGAAATGGACAAGCGCGGGGCAACCAGTTTGATGCGGGGTTCCGCCTGTATGAGTGCGCGGATCCGGGAGACTTCTGCTGCCGTTAGCAGGTATCGCTCCGGGTCGAGCTTGCCTTCGGTACTCATGCCGCGTTTGCTCACGGTCAGGTGGCCGAGCAGTTCGCCGTGGATGGATTGGCGCGCCAGTCCGTCGTAAACATTGTGGGTGTATCCGGCAAACAGGCTGATGGAAGCGAAGCCGAATGCAATGGCCAGCAGGGTAACCAGGGAGCGGCGCCGGTTACGGGTCAGGCCGCGCAGGGCAAGTTTTATAGTGTTCATTGCATTACCTCGTCGCTTGCGATGTTGCCGTCGCGCAGCAATATTTTTCTGTCCACATGTTCCAGCAGTCGCGGATCGTGGGTGGTGAAAACGAATGTCACCCCTTTGATACGGTTCATCTCGCGCATCAATTCCACAATCATGCGGCTGTTTTCAGAATCCAGATTGGCGGTCGGTTCGTCGGCGATCACCAGCATGGGGCTGATGACCAGCGCGCGGGCAATGGAAACCCGCTGGCGTTGCCCCCCGGAAAGCTTGTCCGGACGGGATGCAAGAAATTTCGCCAGCCCGACATCTTCAAGGACGGCCGTAGCGCGGCTGCGCGCTTCGGTTTCGGGTAAGCCGCGAATTTGCAGCGGCAGCATGACATTTTCCAGTGCGGACAGTACCGGTACCAGATTAAAATTCTGGAAAACGAAGCCGATTTTCCGGCCGCGAAAGGTAGTTAATACATTATCTTCAAGTTTTCCGGTGTCTTCTCCGTCAAAGTGAATTTCACCCGAGGTGGGATCGTCCAATAATCCGATCAGATTCATCAGCGTCGACTTTCCGCTGCCGGAAGGTCCCCACACGGCCAGAAATTCCCCCGCGTGAATATCCAGTGAAATGTCATGCAATGCATCTATGCTTGTTTCGCCCAGCATGAAGCGGCGGCGCACATTGCGCAATTTCAAAATTGTTGAAGTATTGTTGCTCATCTTTGCCAGGCTCCCCGGGGTTACGCAGGATGCACACTATCCAGTCCTGAGCCGGGGCGAAATCTGTTTGCGACGAAACGCGGAAATTGCGGAGTGAATTGCGGGAGGGAAGAATCAATTGAGTATAAATCTTCCCGCAAACCGGAGCATGCGGGAAGCACAACGGACGGGCTGGCCGGTGCCAAGGGCCAACTTTATCGGTTGATGGAACAGATACCGCTTGTGTATGCCTACGGAATCAGTCCTTCTGCCTTCATCGCAGCCAGTACCGAGGGGCGTGTGGCAATGCTTGCAAGATACTGCCGGATTTCTGGAAATGGGTCGAGATTGAAGCCGACCATTTTGCTCCAACCCAGCACCACGAACAGATAGGCATCCGCCACGGTGAAGTGATTGCCTACCAAATACGACTTGTTTGCCAACTGTGTTTCCACATATCCCACGCGCTTTTCAAGCATGGCGCGCGCATTGTTTTTTAGTTCGTCCGTCGCCGCTTTGTTGAACAAGGGGCTGAAGGATTTATGCAGCTCTGTGCCGATGAATGTCAGCCATTCCTGCAGACGATAACGCTCCATGGTGCCCGCTTGCGGGGCAAGGCCGGATTCCGGATTGCTGTCGGCAATATATTGCAGTATCGCGGGGCCTTCGGTCAGGATGCTGCCATCATCCAGCCTGACGGCAGGCACATAGCCTTTGGGATTGATTTGCATGAAATCCCCGCCATGGCTTGTTGTTTTTGTTTTGAAATTAATCTTGTCAATTTCAAAGGGCAAGCCGGTTTCGTGCAGGGCAATATGCGAGGCCAAAGAGCATGCTCCGGGGGCGTAATAAAGTTTCATAAATCACCTTTCTGCTTGATAAAAGTTGTAAGCCGGTAGCGTGGTCTGGAACCGGTGGTCCGGGATTAATTGGTTGTCTTGAATGATGCCATAGTACAGGTTGATTCGCAAAAATGATGGCGTCGGCAGAGCGGTGTATCCGGCTTGACTGTTGGGTGCGTTAACGAACCGACCGAATGGTCTGTGGCAAGCAAGATGTCATTCCAGGTTTCTTCCCGCTGTCTGAGCTTACTCCCGGAATCATGTTAAACAATAAATATTATGTTTGTGTGTTTCTGGTTCTGAGCCGGAGTGTCTTCGCGTCACCGCTTCCGGGATCGGGCAGCCAGATGCTGCAGATACCCCCCGAGCCCATCCTGCAAAAATCAACACCCAAAATCGAAATTGAGCAGGGTCAAGCAATGGATGTTCCCGGTTTGCAAAATTTGCGAATCATCGTCAACAATTTGAAGCTTGTAAATGCACATGCTTATTCCGAGCAGGAACTGTATTCGATCTCCGGATTCAAGCCGGGAAGCGAGCTGACGCTTGCGGATCTGCGCGGCATCGCCACCCAAATAGAGCGCTATTATCACCGGAACGGTTATTTCGTTGCCCAGGTCTATCTGCCCGCCCAAGATATTAAAGATGGTGTCGTGATATTAATTGTGAGCGAGGGACGCTACGGCAACATCACGCTGCGGAATAAGGCTGGCCTCTCCGGCGGTTTGGCCGACAGTCTTTTGGAGGGGCTGACTAAGGGCGACACGATTGCCTCCGCACCGCTTGAAAATCGTCTGCTGCTAATTTCGGATCTGCCGGGTGTGCAGGCCAGGTCGGTGCTGCTTCCGGGCGCTTCTGTGGGCGCATCAGATCTGATTGTTGATGTCATAGAGGGGCAGCGCATTACGGGAAGTCTTGACGCGGACAACGCAGGAAATCGATATACGGGCGCGAACCGTTTGGGTGTGACGGCTAATTTAAACGAGCCGCTCGGCCGGGGTGATGTAGCCACCCTGCGCATTTTGACTTCGGGCGGCGGACTGAGTTTTGGACGCATCGCTTATCAGATGCAATATGGAAAAGTGAAGGCCGGAGTCGCATACAGCAGCCTGGGATATTCGTTGGGACAGGAATTTGAACTTCTGGGGGCCGGGGGGACGGCGACTATCACCAGCCTTTTTGCCGCTTATCCGCTGATTCGTTTGCGCGAAAACAATATGTATGCTCAGTTGGCCGGTGATTCCAAGTCGTTTCACGATACGGTGGAGTCGTCTTTGACGGTAACTGACAAGCGGGTGCATGTGTTGATGGCCAGCCTTGTCGGGGATCGTCATGACAGAATGGCGGGTGACGGTTTTACCCGATATTCGTTTACCTGGTCTGCCGGCAAGCTCGATATACAAACTCCTTTGCTGCAGACTTCGGATGCGGCCACTTCGAAAACCAACGGAAATTTTCGCAAGTTCGGGACCGGTATTACACGCATGCAAAACGTGACGGAACTCACTTCGTTGTATGCGGCATTTAACGGGCAATATGCATACGGCAATCTGGATGTTTCCGAAAAGATGGAACTGGGCGGCATGTACGCGGTGCGGGCTTATCCGGAAGGCGAAGCTTATGCCGATCAGGGCTATGTGCTGAACCTGGAAGGCAGAGTGCAATTACCGCAACTCTCCGGCCAAACGTCCGGGCAAATGCAGCTGGTCGGTTTTGTCGACACCGGTACGGTGACCGAAAACAAAAATCCATGGGCAACGGGTCAGAATCGCAGAACATTGAGCGGGACTGGACTCGGGCTGAATTGGACAGGTGAAAATAATTTTGTAGTGAAAGCTTATTACGCGCACAAGTTGGGGGATGCAGTGGCAACCTCTGCACCGGATTCTTCAGGGCAATTCCGGATACAGGCGGTGAAGTTCTTTTGAACAGGGAGTGACAAATGAACTGTATCTGTCGAGCTGATTGCAGTATAGGGCCGGGGTTTAATTTGGCCGGTAGCGTGAGTTATGGCGTAAATTTATCCCCGAAAATGCTGGCAATTTGTCTCATGCTGGCATGGGTGGGGAATGTCAGTGCAATGCCTGTGGGCGGGGTGGTTTCGGCAGGCGCAGCCAATATAGGCGGCAGCCCGGGCGGCATGATTATCACCCAGTCCACGCAGAGCGCGGCGATCAATTGGCAGAGCTTCAATATCGGGCAGAGCGAAGCGGTTCAGTTCGTGCAGCCCAACAGCAACTCGGTGGCGCTTAACCGGGTATCGGGTTCGGATCTTTCAATCATCCTGGGTAGTATGTCTGCCAACGGTAAAGTGTTTCTGGTGAATCCGAACGGCATCTTATTTGGCAAAGGCGCGCAAGTAAACGTGGGCGGACTGGTGGCGTCCGCACTCAATATTACTGACCCGGATTTCATGGCGGGGAACTATCATTTTACCGGCGCAAACAGGGGGCTTATCCTCAACCAGGGCCAGATCAACGCTGACGGCGGCTATGTTGCGCTGTTGGGTGCCAACATCAGCAACGAAGGTGTCATCTTGGCCAGACTCGGTACGGTCGTGCTTGCCGCGGGCACGTCCATCACTCTGGATGTGGCGGGCGATGGCCTGCTGGGGGTGGTTGTGGATCAGGGAGTGGTGAATGGACTGGTGCAGAATGCCGGCCTGATTCAGGCGGATGGCGGACAAGTCCTGTTGACTGCGCTGGCGGCGGGAACTATCTTGCAAAGCGCGGTGAATAATACCGGCGTAGTCCGGGCGCAGACCATCGAAAACCACAATGGTACGATCCGGTTGTTGGGTGACAAGCAAAACGGCAGCGTGTATGTGGATGGTACACTGGATGCCAGCGCACCCTGGGGCGGCAACGGCGGGTTCATTGAAACCTCCGCAGCACACGTGGCCGCCGCCGACACCGCGATAGTGAGCACACGATCTGCGCAAGGTATCACCGGGGGCTGGTTGATAGACCCGACGGACTTCACGATTGCCGCTACGGGAGGCGACATGAGCGGTGCCGCTCTGGGCAACAGGCTGCTCGTGTCGAACATCACCATTTCCAGCAACGATGGACTGAGCGGCAACAGTGGCAATATTATGGTCAGTGCGCCGGTTCATTGGGCAAGTGCGACGACGCTCACACTGAACGCGGTTCATGATGTTCTCGTCAATGCTGCTCTCACCGCCGATACGGCAGGGGCCGATATCGTGCTGGTTGCAGGACACGATATTGCTACCACGGCGACGATCACCGTGGTTGCAGCGACCTCGGCGATTACCCTGTCGGCCGGAAATGACGTGCGCATCGGAGGCATTATCACCGGTACCGCCGCCAATAGTGCAATCGGCATCAGTGCGGTTCATGATGTGGTCACCACGGCCATTATCAACGTGGTTGCCGCAGACTCTTCGATTACTCTCAAGGCTGGCAATGACATGCGCGCCGGAGGTTCAATCACCGCTGTTGCGGCAGGATCATCAATCAATTTACAGGCTGGGCGTGATGTTGTCACCACGATCACAGCCCCTATTCTGGCCGTTGCTGCGGCTACCCTGATTGATCTTAATGCAGGGCGCGATGTGAACGTCAACTCCGCAATTTCAGCAGGTGCGGCAGGTTCCACCATCAGCATGGAAGCGGGAAATAACGTCAATGTCATTTCCGCTATCGCAGCAGGTGCGGCGGGTTCTTCGGTGCTCATGACTGCCGGACAAAACGTCAACGTAACGGGCGCACTCTCTGCGGGTGCCTCGATCGTGATGGACGCGGGTCTTAATGGGGCCGGTCCGGGAGTGGGCGGAGGAACAGTCAATATTGTGGGTGCGGTGACGGCCTTGAATACAAGCCTGCGTTTCAATCCGAATGGTTACGCGAATACGAGTGCTGAAATTGCAGCCTATAGAGCGAATGCAACAGGAGCCATGGATGCGAAAGCCTGGGTGTACGCGGGAGGAAATAATAAATCTTATGACGGCACCAGGACGGCAAGCCTGAGCTTTATTGGCAACCCCGCCGATGGTGGAGTAATAAACTTGCTTCCCGGTACGGCAACTTTTGCCAGCAAAAATGTGGCGGGCGGCAATGTTGTTAATTTTAGCGGTTACAGCATAGGCGGGGCGGACATCGGAATGTTCGCTCTTTTTGCCGGTTCCGGAACAACGGCAGCGGGCATTACTCCGGCGCTGCTGAAGGTGACGCCGGACTATGCATCGAAAACTTACGGACAGACACCGGTACTCACCGCCTTCAGCGCCGCGGGTCTGATGGCGGGTGAAACCATAGGCAGTATTACCGAGACGAGCACCGGTACGGCGGCATCTGCCGGTGTGGCAGGGGGGCCTTATGTCATTGTGCCGGCTAATGCGGCGGGCGGGACTTTCCTTGCCTCCAATTACACGCTGAATTACGCCAACGGTGAGCTCAAAGTGATTCCGGCTAACTTGACGCTGACTGCATCCGACGCCACCAAGGTCTACGGGCAGACGCAGACCCTGACAGCCTTTTCCACCCGGGGATTGTTGAATGGGGAATCCATCGGCAGCGTTATCGAGTCCAGTCCGGGCTTGACACCCACCGCCGGCGTGTCTGGCGGCCCGTATGCGATTACGCCCGGCAGTGCGTCAGGGGGAACTTTTACTGCATCCAACTACACCATAAATTATGTCGGCGGCACATTGAGTGTGGTACCGGCTGACCTGCTGGTGACCGTGGCCAACGTTTCCAAATACTACGGCGAAACCGCTTTGCTCACGGCATTTACCATTGCCGGTCTTGCAAACGGTGAAACAGTCGGTGCATTTGCCGAAACAAGTTTAGGCTCGGCAGCGAGCGCCAGTGTGGCGGGCAGTCCCTATTTAATTATGCCGGGCAAAGCGGCAGGCGGGACTTTCACTGCATCCAACTATGCCATTGTTTATGTTAACGGTACCCTGACAGTGCTGCCGAAGATACAGGCCGGCTATGGTGCTATGGCAGCAGCGGAACCGAATGTTGCACTCTCCGCGGAACATGACAGCATGCCTGTTCTGATCCTGTTTGAAGAACCCCCGGAATTGCTGTCTGTTATGCCGGCATCACTTATGCGCGACGCAAACCCGGACGAATCGACAACACTCGTAGCGCCGGGTAATTGAGCCGGCCATTCATTTTAAATAATCGCTATAGCGCAGGCCGGGGGTGAACCCGGATGTTTGGCTATAGCGTGCGCCATCGAACATACACGGTTGTGCATAACAGCCATGATCTAAATCAATCGTTACAAGGAGAATAGTCATGCTGAATAAATTGCCGAAAAGCTTCACATTACGCTGCACGCTGGTATCCGCTCTGTTGATTGCATCCGGAGCGGTTGCGGCGGCCTCGCTCAGTACTTCGGTTCCCGTGTCGGCATCGGTTTCACAGAACTGTTCTATCAGCACAACATCGGCACTTGCATTCTCAGCCTACGATCCTGTCGGCACGAATGCGGTTGCGGCCCTGAATGCAACCGGGCAGATCAGTGTGGCCTGTTCCAAGGGGGCAGCGGGCTTGACGATAGGAATGGATAACGGAACCCACGTTTCCGGTGCGCAGCGCCAGATGCTGGGCGGAACGGCGGGAAGTCTGCTGCAATACAGCATTTTTCAGCCGCCCACGAATACGCCGGGTACCGCATGTACTTACCCCGGAACGACAGCATGGAGCTCTATTGGAGCGGGGCTGTTTACTCTTACGAGTGCGCCGACCAAAGTGACCCGCGTTTACAACGTTTGCGGAACCATTCCGGGCGGGCAGGATGTGGCGGCTGACACCTATACCGATACGGTAGGCGCAACAATCAACTTTTAAGGGTGGCCAATATGAATAGCTCAACATGCAGTGGATTGATGAATAATGAAGAACGTCTGTTGTGGGCGGTACTCTGCTTTGCATTTTGCGCGCTTGCATTTTTGATTCCGGGTCTGGCCATGTCGGCCGGTTGGGAGATAGACCCGGTTCGCGTTGAACTGACTTCGCAGCAGAAGACGGCAGCAGTTACCGTAAAAAACAACTCGGATCAACCCACCTCTATTCAGATTCATGCCGTCGCATGGACTCAAGTCGATGGAAAGGATATTTATAATCCGACCGATGATTTGCTGGTCTCACCGCCTATTGTAACCATTGCACCGAAATCCGAACAAATTATCCGCGTGGCATTAAGGAGGCAAGCGGATTCGTCCAAGGAGTTGGCTTACCGGATTACTATGCAGGAACTTCCCCCGTCCTTAACGCCGAATTTCAGCGGGGTACAAGTTGCGTTGCGCATCGGGCTGCCCGTATTCGTCCAGTCGGTAAACGGCGAGGCTGCAGCTAAGCTGATCTGGAAAGTATCGCGGATGCCGGATAGCAAGCTCAAAGTTGGCGTGCAAAATCAGGGAAATGCACATATTCAAATTTCGGATTTTGCGCTTTACAATCCGGGCGGAAAACAGTCTGTTTCCGGCGAGGCAGGCTCAAGCTATATTCTGGCCGGACAGTCACATGAATGGCTGCTGCTAACCAACCCGTTTGAAAAAATCACCAGCAAGCATTTGCACTTGAAAGCGTATACCGATACCGGGAATGTGGATACGGTATTGGTGCTGGGCAGGCTGTAGTGTCTTGCCGGTTGATTCCGGCAATTCAATAGGGTTACGTTGCGGAAATAATCTCATGCTATCCGACACACTATGCGACGCAGCGAAATCTATTCCGCGCATTGCATTAATGGCAATTTCGGGCTGCTAGAAAATTACGGCCATGCTGCCGTGCTGTATCTGGTCAGCGCCATGTTAATGACTTGTACAGCGGCAGCGACAGGGAGTGAGGATTTTTCCCCGCCTGTTGTTTCTGTGGGTGAGCCGGCAGAAACAGGATGGGCATCAGCGGCGGAATTCAAGGAACGTTTGATACTGGTTGATATTAACCGGCAGCAATTGAATCAAACGGTTCTAGTGCTGGAAAATCAGGCAGGGGCGCTCTATTTGCGGGGGGATGATTTACAGCATTGGCGCTTGCGTACACCGGATGCAAATGCAGCTATTAGCTATCGGGGAGAGCTGTACTTTCCGATCAGCGCCATTCTGGATGTGTCACATAGTTACGATCCGAAGACACTTGCACTCATGATTGAGGTACGCCCCGAGGCATTTATTCAAACCGCAAGATCATCGTACTCGGGTAATACCCCTGTGCCGGTGAAGCCGGAACCGGGCGGATTTTTCAACTACGATCTATTTTCCGCTCATATACCGGGGACAACCCAAACTTCCGGGCAGTTCGAACTGGGCTATTTCAATCAGCACGGTGTTGGTATCGGTAACATTCTGGCAAGAAAAATCGCCAACAACACCAGCGTGACACGTCTTGATACGACATGGACCACCGATTTTCCGGAAGAGATGCAAACGCTACGCTTGGGGGATGCCATAAGCACGCCAGGAACATGGGGCCGTTCGGTGCGCTTCGGCGGGATTCAATTCGGTACTAATTTTGGAACGCAGCCCGGCTTTGACACTTATCCGCCACAAAGCGCAGCGGGGTTGGCTGTGTTGCCCTCGACGGTGGATGTATTTATCAATAACGCACTGGTGTCTCACCAGAGTGTTCCGCCCGGACCATTCTCGATTGCCAACCTTCCTGTGGTAACCGGTGCGGGAAATATCCGGCTCGTGGTACGGGATTTGTTCGGACGCGAGCAAGTTACCACCCGGCCGTTTTACGCCAGTCAATCACTATTGCGTAAAGGTCTTGAAGGTTTTTCCGGCGAATTCGGCTTTGTGCGTGAAAATTTCGGTATCAATAGCAATGAATACGGAGAGTGGCTCGGGTCAGGAACTTATCGCCGGGGGCTGAGCGAAAGATTGACCGGCGAACTGCGTGCCGAAGTGATGCACGATCAGGTAACGATAGGTTTCGGGGGGGATTTTCTAATGCCCCAATTAGGCACGATAGCTACCTATGCCGCAGCCAGTCATAAACATACCGGTGAGGGGGGCTTGCTGCTGCTGGGGTTCGACCGGCTGGCGCAACCCTGGAGCTTGGGTGCGCGCACGCAATGGATGTCCGGCGACTTTACACAACTCGGGCTGCAGCCACCGTTAGTGCCCGCGATTCTGGTGAGCAGTATTAATCTAAGCTATGCGACACGCAGCAGCGGCTCTATAGGTATTGCCTATGTCGCACTGCATAACCGTTACTCGGCCGATTCACGCGTTGGCACCCTGAGTTACAGCGCTTCGCTGGGGAAAGCCGGCTCGTTGACCGTGTCAGCCCTTCATGCTGTCGCAGGAGATACAAGCACCACCCTTTTTGCCACGCTCAGCATTGCTTTGGGACAAGCAGAAAGTCTAAACGGGAGTGTGCAATCCGTGCGCGGCGGAGGCGCTGTAAACAGCAATGAGTTAACTACCACTTTGCAACGCAACCTGCCTCCGGGCGAGGGGTTCGGTTACCAATTGCAGGTGCGCAGCGACGGGGATAGGGAGGCCTCTTACTCGTTTCAAAATAATGCGGCTACCTATGTAATCGATGCCACCCAGAATCAGGGTGCAGTTGCAACGCGTCTGGATATGTCGGGTGGTGTGGCAATGCTCGGCAAGGAAGTGTTTTTGAGTCGCCGCATCGATCAGAGTTTTGCGGTTGCGCGCATTCCGGATTTTCCCGGGGTGCGCATACTGGCCGACAATCAGCCATCCGGTCGCACCGATGCCCAAGGCAATGCGTTGATTCCGCAGTTGCGCGCGTATGACATCAACCTGATCTCTATCGATCAGCGGGACATTCCGCTGGATGCAAACGTCGGGGCACTTGTGTTACAGGCTATTCCCTACTTTCGTAGCGGCATCGAACTGGCCTTTCCGGTCAGGCATTCCCGTGGCGCTACCCTGACTGTCCGTCTTGAGGATGGGCAGCCATTGCCGGTTGGAACGCAACTCAGGAAAGTCGGAATGGATGACGTCTTTATTGCCGGTTACGCTGGCGAGGTCTATGTCACCGGTCTGGAATCTTTCAACAGGCTTAGGGCTAACTGGAACGGTAAAGTATGCGAGTTTATGGTCCGTTTCGAGACGAGCGCTGATCCCCTGCCGGATTTGGGGATATTCGTATGCAAAGTGGTCGTGCCATGAGGAGGCTGATTGGTTGCAGGGTTAAATGCACCCGTCTTGCCCAGGCTCTGCAGTCAAGACGGGTGCTCCTTCGCACAATTTTCCTCATTCTTTCCGGACTGATATTGCTTCCCGGCTCTGCGCAGGCTTACTGCCGGTTTACCTCTGTCAGCCCGGTTGGTTTTGGCGCGTATAACGTGTTTTCCAAACTGCCGAATAATAGTGGTATAGGCAGCGTCACTATCGACTGCAACGGATTCGGTGCACCCAATATGGCGGTTGCGTTGGGTACGGGGCAAAGTGGCACATACTCGTTCCGGGCGATGAATAACGGTGCCAACCGGTTGATCTACAATATTTACACCAGTGCTTCCCGAACGATAATTTGGGGGGATGGCAGCGGAGGGAGCAGTGCGCTTTTTGTATTGCAGAATGGCGCGACACTCAGTCTGTTTGGACAGATTCCGGAAGGCCAAGATGCGGGGGTCGGGATTTATACCGATACCATTACTGTAACCGTAAATTTTTAGGTTGGTGACGCGGTCAACCAAGACAGGATTTATTGTTGTATTAATGTGAATTCAAGATGAGATTAAAATCATACGCGATATAATGGCAGAAATTAAAATGCGCCATAAAATAAAACTAAGATAAACCGCAAAGCGTTCAATGGGTGAATTCAACTTTTCGCGACGCTCGGAAAACTAACTGGGAAAAGGAGGTGTGCCGTGACGGTAGGTAAAAAACTCTGGTTGATTAATGCGTTGGCCATTATTGCCCTGTTGCTGGTGGCATTGTTTACCTTGATATCAGAACGCCAGACCATGATGGAAGACCGGCAGCGCGCCACGCGTTTTGCTGTTGAAACGGCCTGGGGCACAGTGGAAAGTCTGGGGAAAGCGGTAGCCGCCGGTGAAATTACAGTTGAAGAAGCGCAGAAACGTGCTATCGCACAATTGAAAGTGATGCGCTATGACGGTAAAGAATATTTCTGGATAAACGACATGCAGCCGCGCATGGTTATGCATCCGACCAAACCGGAATTGGACGGCAAGGATTTGAGTGCATCCAAAGACCCCAATGGCAAAGCGCTGTTTGTTGATATGGTTAATGTGGTTCGCTCGGAGCAGGCCGGTTTTGTGAATTACGACTGGCCCCGGCCCGGGAGTGATAAGCCGGTACCCAAAATATCCTACGTAAAAGGCTACCACCCCTGGAATTGGGTGATTGGTTCCGGAGTGTACGTGGATGATGTTGACGAAGCGGTGAGGGGGCATGCCTGGCGCCTGGGTTTCATTGTGGTACTGATCGGCGGTTTGATGACGATTATTTCCAATCTGCTGGCACGTAATATTTCCCGCCGTATGACGGTTGCCGCAGGAGTAGCCAATTCAGTTTCGAACGGCAATTACAGCAATCAAATTGTCGCCGAAGGGAATGACGAAATTACCGGACTGATGCATTCGCTGACTACGATGCAAACCAGATTGCTCGAAAGGCAGGAAGAAGAGCAATATGTTGCCAGAGAAATGTTGCGTCTAAAATGTGCCCTGGACAATGTCAACATGTGCGTGCGTGTGGCTGACAATGACGGGAAAGTGATCTATGTCAACAATGCTTTGCGCGACACCCTGCATCGTTACGAAAAGGCTTTCCAACAGGAAAACCCCGCCTTTGAGGCGGACAAGGTGGTAGGTGGCAGCATAGGGGTATTCTATGCCGACCCGCAAGCCGCGATAGGACGTTTGCGCAATCTTAATTCCACTACCAATACACGGTTAAAGCTGGGCGGGCGCATATACGATGTGGTGACCACTCCAGTTATATCGGAGCAAGGTGAACGTCTCGGAACAGTTGGACAATGGCTGGATCAGACTGAACATATCAAAGCCGAGGAAGAAATCGGGAATATTGTGCATTCGGCAGCGCAGGGCAATTTCACGGGACGTATTGCCGAAGAGGGCAAAGACGGATTTTTCCTGCAGCTCGCTCAGGCCATTAATACGCTTGTGTCAACCAGCGAAGTCGGTCTGAACGACGTGGTGCATTTGCTGGGCGCTTTGGCACAGGGGGATCTGACCGAATCCATTAACGGGGATTATCAGGGTACATTCGGACAATTGAAAAATGATGCCAACACGACAGTCGAACAATTGACTGAAATTATCAGTCGCATCAAGGAAGCCGCGGATACCATCAATGTTGCGGCCAAAGAGATATCTTCGGGTAACACGGATTTGTCGCAGCGTACTGAAGAGCAGGCATCCAGCCTGGAAGAGACATCCGCCAGCATGCAAGAGCTGACTTCTACCGTGAAACAGAATGCAGACAGCGCCAAACAGGCTAACCGGCTTGCCGAGGGGGCTTCCGAACTGGCTATACGCGGGGGAGAAGTTGTCGGGCAAGTGGTGAATACCATGAGTTCGATCAATGACAGTTCGAAAAAGATTGTCGACATTATCAGTGTGATCGATGGCATTGCTTTTCAAACCAATATTCTTGCCTTGAATGCCGCAGTGGAAGCGGCGCGGGCCGGAGAACAGGGGCGCGGTTTTGCCGTGGTTGCGTCGGAGGTGCGCAATCTTGCGCAACGCAGCGCAATGGCAGCAAAGGAAATATCGGGATTGATCGGCGATTCGGTTGACAAAGTCAAGACAGGTACCAAACTGGTGGATCAGGCCGGGAAGACCATGGAGGAAGTGGTGGCGGCTGTGAAGAGAGTTACCGACATTATGGGAGAGATCAGTTCGGCCTCCGCAGAGCAAAGTTCAGGAATAGAACAAGTCAATCAGGCTATCAGTCAGATGGATGATGTCACGCAGCAGAATGCAGCACTGGTAGAGCAGGCAGCCGCCGCGGCAGAATCCCTGGAAGAGCAGGCTCAGCAACTGACCGCAATGATGTCAACCTTTAAACTGTCCAGTGGCGAGGCGAGCACGGGAATTCGTCCGGTTGCTGTGAGGCAGCTTGCAAACCCGATTCGTATGCTTCCGGGAAGAAGGTAGTCGTTGAACTTTAAAAGGTTGAATTCAGTTTTCGGCAGTAATTGATTTGAGCTCCTTAATGATTCCTGTAAATTTATCCTGAATGTCAACTTCAGCTGCTTGGGCATTGAGGATTTTTTCCAGGCCATTTTTGACGACATCGGACATGAAGGCTTCATGAGTTTCACTTAAGGCCACGCAGATATAGGCTTTTTCCAAGTCGTCGTTAAAGTCATGAATAGCTATTCCTGTTGCTATCCGGCCATGCCGCTGGGCCAGGTCAATCTCGGCAAGTGTTTGTGTAATGTGCTCCGCTGCCCGTTCAATTGCCAGGCCCCGCTGCCTGGACTCATTCTCTGCGATGATGCCTTTCGCTCGTGCTTCCGCACCTTCGAGCAGCATGGCCAGATGATCCCGCAGGCGCCCGCAGCGATCCGTGTCGTGTACAGGCATGTTGTTTACCAAAATGACGACATGCTCATAGTGTATGGATGCTCTGCTCTTAAACTGGATGATCCGATCCATGCTGGTCATGTGATGAATGACGGAAATTTCCAGCGGACTCGCCTCGCCTTGTTGATTGTAAGAATAAATTTTCCCTTGCATGCGTATTTGAACGACGCCTTCCAGATCAAACATGGACATGCCGTCAATAACCGCTCTTGCCAACTCCTTCTCAGTCATACTGGCGTTAAATTTTTTCAAAGATTCGAGCAGGATTCCCATTTCGCTCATGCTGCTCAAAGCGGTCATGGCGGTGTTGCTGGCGTAGCTTGCCATTTCCTGAAGTTGTCCCCGTTCCGAGACCAGCCCCAGAAGATGGGATATTTTTGCCATGAGTTCATTGGGGTCGAAAGGCTTGACTACGTAATCGTGGCCGCCGGCTTCGTAGCCCTTCAATCGTTCATCAATATGATCGTGCGCGGATACGAAAATGACAGGGATTGACGCGGTGGCATCGCCACTCTTGAAGCGCAAGCAGGTTTCATAGCCGTCCATTCCTGGCATTTCAACATCCAGCAGGATTAAATTGGGGGATTCTGTTTGTGCCAGCATGAGCGCATCCGCACCGCTTTCGACTGAAATGACCTGATAGTTGGAGCTCAATACATCCGTCATAACATTGCGCATGAAAGAATCATCATCTACCACAAGTATTTTTGTTGCAGAGTTCATGTTGTGGAATTCCTTTTCTTGGATTGATTATTCAAACCGAGCCCGCTGAAATCTGCTTTCTCATTCGAAAAATGTTTCAACATGCCGCCAAAATTTCTTTTTCAATTTCTGAGAGCAAGGGACGAAGCTGCAGGACCGTGTTTTGCGCGCGTAGCCAATCTTCATCCTCCCTGATTTGTTCCAGAGCATGGCAAAGATCGGCAAAACTTAAAGCCCCGACAGTTCTGGCGGAGGACTTTATCCTGTGCCCGTGTGCATTCAGTGCCCCGATATCCCGGTTCTTCCAGGCGGTCTCAATTTGGGAAAGTCCGTCCGTTGCAGACTTAACAAATTCGAGTGCAAACTTCCTGATTTTTACAGGGTCATTTCCCACTACTTTGGCCAGAATGGAAAGATTGATTACTTCAGTATCTTCTGTCGCGGGGGCATGCGATTCCGGCGCGGCGGGCGGTAGATAAACCGTATCCGCCTGAAAATTTTGCGGCAAATATTTTAATATGGTCGCGTAGAACTGATCCGGTTGTAATGGCTTGGTGATAAAGTCGTTCATGCCTGCAGCAAGACAGGCGTTCATGTCCGCTTTCCGGGTATTGGCAGTCAAGGCGATGATGTTCAACTTTGCAAGTGCGGGGGAAGAACGAATTTGGCGTGTTGCCTCAAGTCCGTCCATCTCCGGCATTTGCATATCCATCAATACACAATCCAGCCTTTCTTTGCGCACAATGTCCAGTGCTTCTCTGCCGTTGCCGGCGATCAATACCTTTGCACCAACCAGTTCCAGTAACTCGCAGGCAACTTGCTGGTTGAAAGTATTATCCTCGGCCAACAGAATTCTGGCTCCGGCGAAGGATTTCATTTCTTCCGGTTGGTCATCCGGGTGCGCTGCTCCGAACGGGTGGGCTGTTTCTTCTCCGGGCATGACCTTCCCCAGACGGGCACAGAACCAGAAAGTGCTCCCCTTGCCGAATTCGCTTTCAACACCGACGTTGCCGCCCATCATTTCCGCCAACCGTTTGGAAATCACCAGGCCCAGTCCGGTGCCGCCAAACTTCCGGGTAATGGAAGCGTCTGCCTGCTGGAAGGGCTGGAAAAGCTTTTCCAGCTGTTCGGGGGTCAATCCGATACCTGTATCCTGAATTTCAAAGCGCACCAGTATGTCGGATGAAGTCTCTTCCAATTTCCTGATGCGGATGGTTATCCCGCCGCTTTCAGTGAACTTGATGGCATTGTTGGCAAAATTGACCAGCACTTGTCCCAGCCGCAAAAAATCGCCCTTTATTTGCTTCGGTAGCGTGCTATCCACATCAAAGTTGAGGGTCAGATTTTTTGGCAAAGCGTATCCCCCGATCAGGGTGGTTATATTCTCCATTAACCGGTCAAAATTAAATGCGGAAATTTCAATTCCCAGCTTGCCCGCCTCGATTTTCGACAAGTCGAGGATGTCGTTGATGACCCCAAGCAGATGTCCCCCGGAATAATGAATCTTGCCGATATAGTCTTTTTGCTTGGGGTTAAGATCGGTTTTCATCGCCAGATATGCCATGCTGATGATGGCATTCAGCGGGGTGCGAATCTCGTGGCTCATGTTTGCAAGGAATTCGCTCTTTGCACGGTTGGCTGTATCTGAGGTCTCCTTGGCCTGACGCAACAATTCGGCAGCGGCCAGTTTTTCTGTTACATCTTCCAGCACGGCGATGTACTGGGTCGTTTTGCCATCCTCGTCGCGGACCGGTGAGATAGTGGCTCTCTCCCAGTAAATTTCGCCATTCTTCTTTTTATTGCACAATTCGCCCTGCCATTTCTGCCCGGAAGAAATGGTTTTCCACAATTCGGCATAGATTTCCTTGGGCTGCAATTGGGCGCTGAAGACGCGCGGATTCCGGCCGATCGCTTCTTCGGGAGTATAGCCGGTCAGTTCCTGGAATTTTGGATTGACATACTGAATGGTGCCATTCACATCCGTGATAATGTTTACCACCGGGCTCTGTTCGATGGCACGGGACATTACGCGTAGCCGGAAGGTGGATTCCCTAAGCAGTTGCAGTGCATCTTCCGCATACTTTCTGGAGTCTTGCAGGGCTTCTTCGGTCAGTTTGCGTCCTTCAATTTCGCCTTGCAATTTGAGTGTGCGTTCCGCCACCATTTCCTCGAGACGTTCCTGATATTGCCTCAGCCCATCCTCGGCCTGTTTTCTTGCGGTAACGTCACGCGCAATCCCCTGATAGAATTTTCGCCCTTCAATTTCAAATGCCCGCAGACTGATTTCTGCATAGAATAGGGAACCGTCCTTGCGATTTTGGGGGGATGAATAGACCAGGCCATCCCATATATCTTGCAGCATCTTGCCCATATCCTCCGCACTGACGACAGCGTCGAGATCACCCATGTTCATTTCCAGCAATTCATTGATCGGATACCCGTAGGTTTCCAAAGTACGATCATTGGCATGGATGATGTTGCCCTTCTCGTCGAGCAGAACAATGATGTCGTTGGCGTATTTGGACAGATAGTCGAGATGCCTTGAAATGACTTCACGTTCAAGTTCGGCTTCCTGCTGGTGATGCTTGCTCAGTAATCTGTTTTTATGCGCCTTCCACCAGAAATAGACGGAACTTCCACTGGCAAAAAACAAAACGAAAGACAGGAGCCAGGCCAATTGTATCGTTCGTTCGATGGATGCATAAACTTCCGCTTTGTCGACTTTTACCAGTACATACCAGGGGGAGTCTGCGATGGCCTTTATTACACCCATTACGGCTGTTCCCCGGTAATCCGGCTGGTCTATAAAAGAGGATGAATCTACGGGAAAATACATGGGATAGGCGGGGTCGTTTTGCTGGCGGCTATTCAAGAACTCGATCCTGTTTCCATTGGCTTTAACCAGCAATGTTTCAGAGCCTGGACGGGGCGCGGGCCATGATTGATTCAGCTCATTGAGAATGTGCTTCAGGGAAATATTCAAACGAATTTCCCCGGCTTTATTTCCGGCGATCGCAACCGGCTCAATCAACTCCAGTCTTGTATCGATGTTTCCATCGTTTAAATACAATTCGGAGTAGGTCGCCTTCCCCTTGGTCACGGGATCGTGGATGATATTATTGTCATTGTTGACTGGCGGCGTGCTGCCTGATGACAGGCGGATTTTTCCCTTGTTATCGAAAAGACTGATGGAGTTGTAACCGTAGCTATGCTGAAGTGAGTCCAGGCGGGTTAGCAGCCGGTTTTTGCTGCCGCTATTATTTTCTTTAAAAAATCGCCCCACTTCTGCTGCAAAAATAGGGTCATCTCCTATGGATAGTGCATCTCGCTTGCGCGCGTCTATCCAGCCTGAAATTTGTGTGACTTTTAGCTGGGCTATGGCGTTCAGCTCGTCTTGCTTTTCGTTTTGGATGCTGTGTTTGTATTGCCGGAGAATGTAATCTCCTATGGCCGTAATCAGAATCGAAAGCAGTATAAGTGCAAGCAGAACTTTCCTGAAAATGGAGTCCAAATGCCGGGATACGGGCACAACACTTTTTTCCTTGTTGTTTGTATCAAGTTTGGTCTGAGATTCATCCATGGTGTTCCCAAGCAGAAGAGAAAAGGCAGAGCCCGTGTTAACAGACGGGAATATTCAAGGTTGCTGTAAATGTTTGTGCCATTCATTGCGGAAGAATCATTAGTCTTCGGATTGGGATTCGCGGCCCTGTTTATAGGCGGGCCTCCTTTTTTAAATGCATAATAGCGCCTGCAACCAGATTGGATACCGTTGCATAGCTGGTTCCTCCGGCCATCATATTTTCTGCCTCGGTGTATTTTTTTGCATTGATTGATTGTGCAACTTTGCCCGCTTCAATATGAAAGGCGGCATGCTGGGCAATACAGTCGGCAAGGCTATGCAAATTTCGATATTTCGTCATGGCTTCACCGTGCAGCCATTTCCCCAGTTCGCAACAGTTATCCTTTGCAATGGTGGCTGCATCCATCGTTTCGTGTTTTGAAATGGCTGCGCGAAACTTCATTTTCCATTCGGCATGTTTTTGAATCGCAGTATCCAGATCCATGTTGATCTCCTGATGAGTTGTGGGTGGTTACCACTGGAATAGGTGATTTTCGGGGGCATCTTTTATGCAATTTCTGTAAACAAAGAATATTTTGGATAGAGAGAGCCGGGTGAGTCAGTTTTAAGAGAGAGCTTTTCAGTCAAAAAGCGGGGCGGACGGCAGCAGATTTCAACTTCGAGATGGACTGCGGCTGCCAACCGCTGCATGTGTTGCATTGCTGCGGCATCAATTCTGCAAGTGCCGCTGCAAATGCGATTACATATCCCGCTCGACGTTGATCTGCATGCGCCAGCGGGTTTGAGCGAAAGGGATGTTTCTTTCGTAATATCGCCGGTCAGATACATTGGATTGAGAATATTCGGGGTCATTGTGGTACTCCAATAATAAATTTGCTGGCTTCAGATTTGAACGGAAGCAGTAGCTGGCCGATTTTTATGGCCTGACGAGGCTATAGTGACTTCTTCCCTGTAATACTGAAATACTCTGATTCAAGTAATGCAGCGCCTATATTTCAGGTAATTCATATCAAATATTATTGAATGCTGCTTGTTTAACCTAAAAACCGAAACTCAAGCCACAGAGATCACAGAGTACACATATAAATCAATGAGCTATCACATTCACTTGACTCACCTAAACGGTGCGTCAATCTCTCGTTACAACCTTTTTTTCCTCTGTGCTCTCTGTGGCGTGTGCGTTTTCTGGGTTTAACGATAGTTCAGGGTTATTTTGTATACTCTTGATAGATTTCGTCAAAGTGCCGGTTGTACTGCTTGAAAGTATCCATTACCTCCGGGTCGAAATGTTCTGGCATGGTGCGCCCATCCCCGTCGACAATGATTCTCAATGTCTTGCTATGTTCGAATGCCGGCTTGTAGGGGCGTTTTGAACGCAATGCATCGTAAACATCGCATATCGCCATGATACGTGCAGCCTGCGAAATCCCCTCACCGGACAATCCTGCCGGATAGCCCGTGCCGTTCCAGCGTTCATGATGGGATAAAGCAATTTCAGCGCCCATTTTCAAATAGGGAGAGTCGAAGCCGAAAAGAATGGCGGCCCCTTTTGTACAGTGGGATTTCATGATTTCAAATTCATCCGCTGTGTGTGTGGCTGGTTTGAGCAGGATGTGATCCGGAATGCCGATCTTGCCTATGTCATGCATCGGACTGGCGAAATGGATCATCTCGCAAAATTTGCTGTCCATACCCAATCTTTCGGACAGGAGCCTGCAATAATGGCTGATGCGCCGCACGTGAATCCCGGTGTCGTCATCCCGGTGTTCGGCAGCGCGAGTCAAGGCAAAAATAGTATCAATATAACTGCTATGCAATTCTTGAGTTCGTACCCGCATGCGTCTTTCAAGGCTCAGATTGTGCTGTTTTAGGCGGTCGACATTTTGTTTGATGCGCAACAAATTTCGTACCCGTATTTTTAGCTCGAGGCTGTCAACAGGCCTGAAAATATACTCTTCCTCTTCATTGTTCCGGCTGGAGGGTTCGGAGTGGCGATGATTCGGGTCGGTTACCAGAATAATGGGGATATTTTTTGTGGCCGGGTTGTGTTTGATTTCTTTGGCGATCCGATAACTGTCTATTCCCGGCATTTCTGCATCAAGCAAAATCAGATCGGGATGGTGCTGCACCACAGTCTGCAGAGCTTTGCTCCCATTGTTCAGGGTAAAGGTGAGGTATCCTTCCGGTTGGAGCATAGCTTCAAATAATTTGATGTCATTGGCTTTGTCATCCACGATCAAGATGGTATTTTGATGTTTTCCCATGATGGCGGCGCTTGGTGTTTATAAAATTACCTATAAATCAAAATATTATCTAGTTTTGAACGATCAATAAATAGTCCAAACTAACTGAAAACAATAGCCAGCCGCCCCACAGCAGGACTTCCCGTAAAGAGATGTCCAGACTGGCCAATATGCAGCGATCGATAGCCGATAAATTTGCCGCAATGCTTTCAGGGCCTGCAAACGTAGATCTTTTAAATGCATAGCTCATGATGCCCCCGCTTACCACGTCAATTGACTCAGGTACTACTGAAGTGTAAGCAAGGTTAGATCAAGTGCGGACGAAACATAATTCCTGAATTCCGGTATTCGCGGTGTCAAAAATTATGGATTTTGCTGCCCAAAACGGCTTGAAGGGATAGGTTACCCAAGCTATTCTATAAGCTGGTGCAGATGATTTGACGCGGGAAAAACGGGTTCAATAGAGAGTTTCCTATGCAGACTTCCTCTTTTTAGTCCGTGGAAGAATGGACATGCGGCCCGCTACATCGAGGTAATCCCATTGCGGAGCGCATACTTGGTTAATTCGGCTACGCTATGCAGTTCGAGTTTGTTCATGATATTGCGACGGTGCACGTCAACCGTACTACTGGAAATAAACAGGCGTTTGGCTATTTCGGGAGAGCTGCTGCCTTCAGCCAGAAGCTGGAGCACTTCGCGTTCGCGCGATCCGAGTTGTGGAATCTTTTCAGCAGAATGGCGGCCGAGATGATCGACTACTGCAGAGGCAACTTCCGGGCACAGGAATTTTTGCCCCTTTATTACGGCGCGTATTGCACGAACCAATTCACCGGCGGCGTTTTCCTTGACGATATAGCCCGAGGCGCCGGCTTCAAGCATTTCCAGAACATATTGCTTCTGGGAAAAGGCGGATAGCGCGACAACTTTAATCTTTGGGAATCCCGACACCAGATGCCGGGTTGCATCGATTCCGTTCATCCCGGGCATGCCAATGTCCATGACGACGACATCGGGATGCAATGAAGCGACAAGATTTTGAACTGCGCGACCGTCAGCGGCAGTTCCGATTACTTCGATGTCCGTCTCGTTCTCCAGCAGGATACTCAAAGTATCAAGCAGAATTTTGTGGTCATCGGCAAGAACAACGCGAATAGCCATGGCGGAATCCCTCTATTAAAATAGCTCGTGTTGAGGAAAAGAACACCTATTCCGACGGGCTATAGCCAACTTGTGCAAGTTTCTTTATTGCACAACCGTTACACGTAGTCTATAACATAACATTGTTATTGCGGAATACCCAAAATCAGGTATTGACCCCGGAGAGATGGAATCCCAATCTGTATTTTTCATTCGGAACTTCGGCATCTGCACCCGAAGTTGATAACATGGGCGGTGTCATTCGCTTGGATGAATCAGGAGCGACGAAGTTTTGCGGTTTAACCAAATTGCAGGACACTGTACTGTCCGGCTGAATGGGGCCCCATGACCAACAAGAATGAAAAATTTAGCCAACTGCGCGTCGCTGCTGAGGCCGGGCTTGTTCATATGCGCAAGAACGATATCAATTCACGATCCGCAGAAGAACTCCTGCACGAGCTTGAAGTACACCAGATAGAGCTGGAAATGCAGAATGATGCATTACGGCTATCCCAGCTCACGCTCGAGGAATCACGCGACCGTTATGTGGATTTCTACGATTTTGCGCCGGTGGGTTATCTAACCCTGACTCGCCATGCACTGATAAGCGAAATCAATCTAACCGGTGCCGCACTCTTGGGGCGGGAGCGCAAGATGCTGTTGAATCGCCGGTTTTCCGGTTTTGTTGCACGCGATGACAGAGATCTCTGGCATCGGCATTTCATGGAAGTTATTCAACGCGACAGCAAGCTGAGCTGTGAACTGGATGTCATGCGCGATGACGGTTCGCGCATGCATATCCTGCTGGATTCGCTGCGCCTGCAAAAAACGGGGCACGAACAGGTAGTGCGCATTGCGTTGTCCGATATCACCGAACTCAAGCTTGCGGAAGCCGCGTTGCGTCAAAGCGAGTCGTATTTGCGCAAGCTGGAGCAGAGAGAAATAGTACAGACCTCTTTGGATGGTTTTGGGGCATTCAATGTACATGATGCGCGGATAGTCGAGGTGAGCGATGTATTTTGCGGCATGGTGGGTTATTCGCGGGAAGCGCTGCTCTCCATGTCTGTTGTGGATCTGGAAGCGAATAAGTCAGCCGAGAAAGTGGCGAGCTATGTCAAAAAGATTATGGCAATCGGCTATGCCCGCTTCGAAACGCGTTTACGCCACAGGCAAGGAAACTTGCTTGATTTTGAAATAAGTGCCAGTCACTCCGAGCTGGATGGGGACATTATTTTTGTATTTGCCCGGGATATTAACGAACGCAAATCTGCCGAATTTGAATTGCGTGAAAGTGAAAGCCGGTTCCGCACTCTTTTCGAGTCTTCCACCGACTGTATCCTAATTCTGGATAGCCGTGGAAGGATTGTCGATATCAATAAGACCGGATATGGCAGGCTCGGTTATGACGAGCAAGAAATGCTGGGTAGGCACATCGCCGAATTCAACAGTCCTGAAAGCGCGGCACAAATTGCGCAGCGACTGGATAAGGTCGCGAAGGAAGGAACGGGGATATTTGAATCGGTTCATTTGTGCAAGGACAGCACTCTCATGCCGGTTGAAGTCAATTCCAAGGTTATTTATTTCCATGGAATGCTGCACCATGTCAGTGTGGTACGAGATATTACCGAGCGCAAACTTGCGGAACAAAAAATATCCGAGTTGCAATATCGTAACGAACTCATTCTGAATACCGCCGGCGACGGAATTTGCGGTATCAATGAGCAGGGAAGGATTAATTTTATTAATCCCGCTGCGGAAAAGATGCTGGGTTACAACACCATGGAATTATTCGGCCAGTTTTTGGATGGTGTTGTACGGCCTGGAAATATCGACGCTTACACATGTCCAGTGGCGGACTGCAAAATTTTGAGCTCGATAGGAAATAATATTACAGTGTGCCGCAAAGGTGAGGAACTTTATCGGCGCAAAGACGGAAGCAGCTTTCCGGTGAGTTACACGCGGGCGCCTATTGTTAAAAATGGGAAATGCGCCGGCTCGGTGTTGACATTCCGCGACAACACCGAACGCAAGCGCACCGAACAGCAACTGCGCGAGTTATCGGCGCACTTGCAAAGCGTGCGTGAAGAAGAAAAAACCCGCTTCGCACGCGAAATTCACGACGATCTGGGGGGAACATTATCCGCGCTCAAGATTGAAGCCCAACTGCTGGATAACGGATTGTCTGACGAACAAAAGAAATCTCCGCTGTTCGCCCGCGTAGAATCCATGATAGCGTTGCTCGACGATGCCATGAAAGCCACCCGTAGCATTATCACCGAACTACGGCCAACCGTTCTCGACGATCTGGGGTTGATGGCGGCGCTGGCCTGGCAGGCGGATGAATTTCGCAAGCGCACCGATATCGAATGTTTTTTCGCTTGTGTCGCCAGGGAAGAAAGAGATTGCAAGAATTGCAAGGATTGCAAATTCACGTTGGACAAAACACTGTCGATTAATTTATTCCGTATCACCCAGGAAGCGCTTACCAATGTGGCCAACCACTCGGGCGCATCCAGAGTGGAAATTGAATTTCGGCCATGCGAGAAGTGGGTGGAGTTGTCGATCGCTGACAACGGATGCGGCATACCGGAAGAAATTGTTATTCCGTCAACTTCCTATGGTATACGCGGCATGCGGGAACGTGTTGCACAAATGGGGGGGGAGATTAAGCTGGGCAATGTGCCCGCCGGGGGATTTCGGGTGTCGGTAAACCTGCCGGTGCGCGTCATTTCGGAAAATCATAATCCCGCTGGCTGCTGACTGATGTATTT
>Ga0265327_10000471_pt1 | contig 71254 bp, 68 predicted proteins | sample 41621metaG_FD_202089 | JGI IMG/M metagenome (GOLD analysis project Ga0265327, IMG submission 202089) | Rhizosphere microbial communities from Carex aquatilis grown in University of Washington, Seatle, WA, United States - 4-16-21 metaG | ecosystem: Host-associated > Plants > Roots > Rhizosphere...
TTTTGCATCTCAAGCGGTGGCGAGGAATTGCGACGCGCTACGCGAAATGTACTTCGTCATTCCTTGCAGCCGTCCACATTCGTTGCATCGCCTTGTGGGCAAATATCTTGTGACGACACTATCTAATAACAGCGTTGAATTTGTCTCTATTCCGTACCTCTCCATGAATAAAGAGCCTCAATCATTTTCCGCATTTTCGCCCATCGTTCTCATGGATGGTGACTATGACGAAGCCATTGGCATGACTGTTGGGCGGATGATTTGCTTGGAGCCATTGCCGAATGTAGAAGATGCGTTAGAGGCCGCACGTTCGGCTTGCTTATCAACTGTCGGTGCAATCGGATATGCAGCTCAGGGGGTGACCTCGTGACCGACCAGCATCAGCTTTTGTAGGTGGCGACCCAGCGCACCAAAACTGCCGAACTCTTTCATCTACTTGTCTTCCTCAAATCGCATCTTGCCCCAGTTAAATTTCCGCCCCTCGAATTCGCTGCATATGATGCAGAGGGCTGCCCTGGTCGTCGCATCCATCTGAAACTGTTCAGGATTGACGCGGAAGGCGGTGTGGAATGGCACCCCATGATGAACAAGCCACATCGCCTCACGTACCGGGCCAGCCGTCGCTATTTTTTTAGCGCGGCAGCATCTTCCTCCTCGTCACGCTCGCTGGTGCCGAAATTCTCCTCCACGCCTGCCCTTAACGACTTGATCCCGTCATGACCCAACCGCTGGATCAAGGCATCCAGTTCCCGGCCGCTGCTTGGCTGAAATACTGCCTCGCCGTTTATCGCCGCCAGATACAACACCGGAAACACCATGTTCATGTACACCCTGTTTTCGGCGGCCTCAGCGCCGACAATCTTCACCAGCCTGAACGGCGCCAGCACATCCGGCTCTTTCAAGGTGAGCACTCGACCTTTGGGGTCGGTGACGGTGATCGTTTCAGTCTTCGGTGCGATGGCGCCGGATTGCTGCCCAGGAGCTTGTTCGTTGATAGTGACTTGCATTTGCTGCCTCCTTGTGTCAATAAATGTTGGTTATGCCTCTAATCGCATCTTGTCTTGCAGTTTTAAAACATGTGTTTCTCCAATCGTCATTTGGTTAATCATCGAACCCTCTGCCCCCTTTCCGTTGTGATTGCTTCGCTGCTGCTGTCATCTGCCGGCGGATAGGCGTACGGCTCGCCCTGGAGGATTTGGTAACAGTTCCTCTTGGTCGGCTGGCAAAGCAGTTGGAGGGAATGGAGGGGGTCGTCGCAGGCTTGAATAGAAGCCTGAAGGGGCTGGGCGCGGAGTCTCTCGGCATCAAGGAAGTGGCCGGCGCATCCAATCTTCTGGACAAGCACCTGGCTGCTGCCAATGTTCAAGCAGCGAGGCTGGAAAAGAATCTTGCGGCAATCAAGGCGCTCGGCCTTTCTGGTTCATCGAGTACGGCCATGCCGGTGCCGCTGCCTTATGGTGGGGGACGCCGGGGAGGTGGCGGTTATGGCGATGAAAGGGGCAGGCCCAGGCTTTGCAGGCCATGTTTACAAATCTGTCCCGGCGAGCGATTAAGCATGAGTATGTGCCAAATCTGGAATCATTCTTCCGTATGGCTATGAAGGCACAGAATCAGTGCCGCATGACTTTGGAAACCTTGGCGACGATCAAGAATCCACCCGTGGTATTTGCCAAACAGGCCAACATCGCCCACGGCCACCAGCAGGTGAATAACGGGGTGCCGGTCGCTACTGATGCTACTCACGCGCACGCACGTGATGAAAAGGTGATTCAATCAAACGAACTATTGGAGGCACAGAATGGCGAAAGGATGGACGCCGGAGCGACAAGCTCGACAAGCGGCTCTGATAAAGGCCTGGCGGCCCTGGGAAAAATCAACGGGGCCAAGAACAGAAGCAGGAAAACGGCAATCAGCTGCTAACGCTTACAAACACGGCTTGAGGTCTTGGGGAGAGCGGGAAGACAAGACGCGAGTAAATGCCATTATCCGGGAGGCGAGGGATTTCTTGAGGCGTATTCGGTAAACCGTGTCACACCCGCCGAACCGCGATCCCCGGCTTTGAAGATTGATTGCCAGATTGATGGGGTATCGCTACGGTTTCCGTGGTAAGAAACGTGGTAAGTATGGATTATTGATTTATTGAAGTCCGCATAAAACAAGGCGTTGAGTGGTTTAATGTGAAAGACGCCCTCCCGCCAACTAAAAAGACATTCTTGGGGTGTCTTTTTTGCTTTACAGCGTCTCTGATAGCTCTTTTTTCAAGCGTCGGGTGACGCCCCCCGACAGTTTCTTGTCTGCGCTTGCCGAAATCAGGAAAGTATCTTCGGCGCGGTCACCCAGGGTGTTGATCTTGGCGGTGTGCAGACGTACCCCATGCCGCAAAAAGATGTGGGAGATGCGTGATAACAGGCCGGGCCGGTCGCCCGCCGTGATCGACAGCAGGTGGTTGGGACTGTTTGGCTCGGCTGTGATGCTGATGTCCGGCTTCATCGGGAAATGCTTGAGCTGGCGGCTCATGCGCCCTTGCAGCGGCTCCTGCGGCGTTTCCGGGCTGCTGATCTTCTGCGTCAATTCATATTCGATATAACTCAGCAGGTCGCGATAGCGCACGCCCTTGTCGCTTTCGTCCAGTACCAGGAAGCTGTCGAGCGCGTAGCCGTGCTGGGTGGTGTGGATGCGCGCCTCGACGATGGTGTAATTGATACGCTCGAAGAAGCCGCAAATACGGGCGAACAGATCTTCGCTGTCGCGCGTATAAACCAGGACCTGGATACCGTCGCCGCCTGGGCTGAGGCGCGCACGCACGATAGGCTGTTCGCTGTTGAGGTGTGCCAGCAGCAGCCGCGTATGCCAGGCAATGTCCTGGCTTTCGTGGCGGAGAAAGTAGTTACGGCCAAGCTTTCCCCATAGTTCCTGGTAGCTGTCGGGGGCGATGGCGTAATGGCTGAGCGTAATGCCAGCCTGCTGTTGGCGTGCCGCCACTTCGGCATCGAGGCTGATGCCGTTTCCTTGCAGCAGGCGGCGGGTGGCATAAAACAGGTTTTCCAGCAGTTTGGCTTTCCAGGCGTTCCACACCGCGGGGCTGGTGCCGCGGATGTCCGCTACCGTTAGCAGGTAAAGCGCGATCAGGCGGCGTTCATCCTGCACCATGCGGGCGAAGCTTTCGATCACGGCGGGATCCGACAAGTCACATTTTTGTGCCGTGCTGGACATCTGCAGATGTTTTTCCACCAGCCAGGCGACCAGTCTGGTGTCTTCGCGCGACAGGCCATGGGATTTGCAAAAGCGCACGGCATCCACCATCCCCAGTGTGGAATGGTTGCCGCCGCGCCCCTTGGCGATATCGTGGAAAAGGGCGCCCAGGTACAGCAGCTCTGGCTGGTCGAAGGCTGCCATCAGCTTGCTGCATAGCGGGAATTCATGATCGTACCGGGGCGTGGCGAAACGGCGCAGGTTGCGCAACACGTTGAGGATATGCTCGTCCACGGTGTAGACGTGGAACAGGTCATGCTGCATTTGCCCGCTGATGCGGCCGAACGCCGGGAGGTAGCGCCCCAGGATGCCGTAGCGGTTCATGCGGCGCAGCGCCACCGTAATCCCCACGGGCTGGCGCAGGATTTCCAGGAACAAGCGTTTGTTGCGCGGGTTGCTGCGGAAATCTCGGTTGACTAGGTTCTTCACCCGCCACAGCGTGCGCAACATGGGGGCGCTTAAGCCTTTGAGCTCGGGATGTTGCTCCAGCAACAGGAAACTTTCCAGTATCGCGCTGGGTTCGCGTTGCAGCAGATTGGCTGTTTTGGCTTCAAGCAAGCCGTTGCGTGCCTGGAAGCGCGGGTTGATGGACACGATTTCCTGCGGCTGCTCGGTAATACGTTCCTGCAGGTTTTGCAGCAGGATTTCATTCATCAGGTGGACGAACTTGACGCTGCGGTAGTAGTGTTGCATCAGCTGTTCGCTGGCGCGGCGGCGCGGGTTGCCAACCAGCCCAAGCTGCGCGGCCAGTTCGCTTTGGAAGTCGAACAGCAAGCGGTCTTCGCGCCGTCCCGCCAGGAAATGCAGGCGTACCCGCAGCATTTGCAGGAACAGTTCGTGGCGGCGGATTTGTCTAGCCTCGGCTGGAGTAATCAGTTCGTTGCGCGCCAGCGCCCCCCAGCCATCACCCAGCCCCAGCCCCTGGCTGATCCACAGCACATTTTGCAGATCGCGCAAGCCGCCCGGGCTTTCCTTGAGGTTAGGTTCCAGGTTGTAGGCGGTATCGTTGAAGCGCGCGTGGCGCTGCTCCTGTTCCAGCTGCTTGGCCTGCAGGAACTCGGCAGCGTTCATGGCGTCAGCAAGTTGCTGCCGCATTTTCTGGAAAGCCAGTTGGTCACCAGTTAGCCAGCGCGCTTCCAGCAGGTTGGTGCGTACTGTGACGTCGGCATTAGCTTCGTCCAGACATTCCTGCAGCGAGCGTACGCTGTGGCCGACCGCCAGGCCGATATCCCAGAACAGGCCAATCAAGGGTTCCAGCAGGGCATCGAATTCAGCCGCATGGCTATCCGGCAGCAGGATCAGCAGGTCAACATCGGAGTGCGGAAACAGCTCGCCGCGTCCATAACCGCCCACCGCGATCAGGCACAGCCCGGCGGGCATGGCGGTTTCACGCCACAGGTCGCACAGCAGCTCGTCCACCAGCCGGCAGTGTTGCCTGAGCAGGCGCGTGGTATCGGCATGGCGCTCGAATTCCATACGCAGTTCAGCCTGCCGCTGTTGCAGCCGCTGGCGCCAGGTGGCGGCGGTAGCCAGCGCGGGGTGGGTCATTTGCTTAGGAAAGCGGGTGGCGGCGGGGCGCCGTCCGAGATGGTCAATACTTCATAGCCGTCCGCCGTCACCAGGATCGTGTGTTCCCATTGCGCCGACAGGCTGTGATCCTTGGTGACGATAGTCCAGCCGTCGCCGAGCTGGCGGATGTCCTTCTTGCCGGCGTTGATCATGGGCTCGATGGTGAAGATCATGCCGGTTTGCAGTTTGAGTCCGGCGCCGGGCTTGCCGTAGTGCAGCACCTGCGGGTCTTCGTGGAAGTTCCTGCCGATGCCGTGGCCGCAGAATTCGCGCACCACCGAATAGCCGTTCTTTTCCGCATACTGCTGGATGGCGTGGCCGATGTCGCCCAGCGTAGCGCCCGGCTTGACTTGGGCGATGCCCAGCCACATGCAGTCATGGGTGATGTCGCATAGCCGCTTGGCCTGTGCCGACGGCGTGCCGACGCAGAACATGCGGCTGGTATCGCCGTGGTAACCGTCTTTAATGGTGGTGATGTCGAGGTTGACGATGTCGCCATTCTTCAGGATTTTCTCACCCGGCACGCCATGGCAGACCTGATGATTGACCGAGGTGCAGATCGACTTGGGGTAAGGCTGGTGGCCGGGCGGCGCATAGTTGAGCGGCGCCGGGATGCAGCCCTGCACCTCAACCATATAGTCGTGGCACAGCTTGTCCAGCTCGCCGGTGGTGACGCCCGGCTTGACGAAGGGAGTGATGTAATCCAGCACTTCACCGGCCAGGCGGCCGGCGATGCGCATTTTTTCAATATCTTGGTTGTTTTTGATGGTAATTGCCATGAGGACGCGCGTGGTTTTGCCTTGAAGGGAAACAGGTGTTTATGGTAGCATACGCCGCCCGTTTGATTTGAACGGTAACTTCCCACACACGCTCACGTATAGGGTGCCCATATCGGGTTTCTGGGAGCGTGTGGAGGCTTAACCTTATACAGGAGAAATATTATGTCCGTGACCATGCGTCAAATGCTGGAAGCCGGGGTGCACTTCGGCCACCAGACCCGTTATTGGAATCCCCGTATGGCGCCGTATATCTTCGGCGACCGTAACAAGATCCATATCGTCAACCTCGAAAAAACCCTGCCGATGTTTGAAGACGCCATGAAGTACGTGCGTCAGATCGCCGCCAACAAGGGCCGTATCCTGTTCGTCGGCACCAAGCGCCAAGCGCGCGACATCGTCAAGGAAGAAGCCGCCCGTGCCGGCTGCTCCTACGTTAACCATCGCTGGCTGGGTGGCATGCTGACCAACTTCAAGACTGTCAAGCAGTCCATCAAGCGCCTGACCGATTACCAAACCATGATGGAAGACGGCAGCTTTGAAAAGCTGGGCAAGAAGGAAGTGCTGGGCTTCAAGCGCGAAATCGAAAAGCTGGAACGCTCCATCGGCGGCATCAAGGAAATGGGCGGTTTGCCGGACGCCATTTTCGTCATTGATGTCGGTCACGAGTCCGGCGCTATCACCGAAGCCAGCAAGCTGGGGATTCCCGTCATTGGCGTGGTGGATACCAACAACTCCCCGGATGGCGTGTCTTACGTCATCCCCGGCAACGACGACTCCAGCCGTGCCATTCGCCTGTATGCCCGTGGCGTGGCCGATGCGGTGCTGGAAGGCCGTAGCCAGTCGGTGAACGAAATCGTCAAGGCAGCCACCGAAGAAGAGTTCGTCGAAGAAGTGGCGGCGCAGTAACAACCCCGGAAAAGGGGCGTCAGCCCCTTTTTTTATACCCAAATTTTGTGTGTCCGCAACGGCGGGCAAATGATATCCAAGGAGTAGAACATGGCGGAAATTACCGCAGGCATGGTGAAGGAGCTGCGCGAGCGCACCGATGCACCGATGATGGATTGCAAGAAAGCGCTGTCGGAAGCCGACGGCGATATGACGCGCGCGGAAGAAATCCTGCGCGTGCGTTTCGGCAACAAGGCCAGCAAGGCTGCCGGACGCGTGGCCGCGGAAGGTAGCGTGGGCATCAACATCAGTGCCGACGGCAAAACCGGCGCAATGGTTGAAGTCAACTCCGAAACCGACTTCTGTGCCAAGAATGATGACTTTCTGGCGTTTGTACGTGACCTGGCTGCTGTTGTTGCTGCCAGCAAGCCGGCGGATATTGCCGCCGTGGCCGGCCTGAAACTGGCGAATGGCACGGTTGAAGATGCGCGCACCCAATTGGTGGGCAAGATTGGCGAAAACATCACGCCGCGCCGCTTCCTGGTGGTTGAGGCGCAAGGCAAGCTGGCCAGCTACGTGCATGGCGGCAAGATTGGTGTGCTGGTGGACGTGGTGGGCGGCGATGAAGCGCTGGCCAAGGATATTGCCATGCATATCGCGGCCGCCAAGCCCAAGTCGCTGGATGCCAGCGGCGTGGCGCCGGAACTAATCGAAGCCGAGCGCCGCGTGGCGATCGAGAAGGCCAAGGAAGCCGGCAAGCCGGAAGCCATGCTGGAAAAAATCGCCGATGGCACGGTGCAGAAATTTCTCAAGGAAGTCACCCTGCTCAGCCAGCCTTTCGTCAAGGACGACAAACAGACGATTGAGCAACTGCTCAAGTCCAAGGGTGCCAGCGTGGCGTCCTTCACCATGTACGTGGTAGGCGAGGGCATCGAGAAGGTGGTGACCGACTTCGCCGCCGAAGTCGCCGCCATGGCCAAGGGCTGATAGCCACATGGCTGCTCCCGCCTTCAAGCGCATTCTGCTGAAACTGTCCGGCGAAGCCCTGATGGGCGAGGACAGCTACGGCATCAACCGCGCCACCATTGAGCGTATCGTCGGCGAGATCAAGGAAGTGGTTGATCTTGGCGTCGAGGTGGCGGTGGTGATCGGCGGGGGCAATATTTTCCGTGGTGTGGCGCCGGCCGCAGCCGGCATGGATAGAGCCACTGCGGATTACATGGGCATGATGGCCACGGTGATGAATGCCCTGGCGTTGCAGGACGCGATGAAGCATGTCGGGCTGGTAAGCCGGGTGCAATCGGCGCTGACCATCGAGCAGGTGGCCGAGCCTTACATCCGCGGCAAGGCGATGCGCTACCTGGAAGAGGGGCGCGTGGTAATTTTCGGTGCCGGTACCGGTAACCCGTTCTTTACCACCGATACCGCCGCTGCGCTGCGAGGTATGGAGATGAATGCCGACATCGTGCTCAAGGCCACTAAGGTGGATGGCATTTATACCGATGATCCGAAGACGCATCCCGATGCCATGCGCTACAAGGACATCAGTTTTGACGAAGCCATCATCAAGAATCTCAAGGTGATGGATGCCACCGCGTTGACGCTGTGCCGCGACCAGAAATTGCCGATTTGCGTGTTCAGCATTTTCAAGCAGGGTGCGCTTAAGCGCGTGGTGATGGGCGAGGATGAAGGCACGCGCGTGCTGCCTTAAAGGGATACGAAGATGATCAATGACGTCAGGAAAACCGCCGAGCAAAAGATGCAGAAGGCGCTGGAAGTGCTCAAAACGGATTTGAGCAAGGTGCGTACCGGCCGTGCCCATGCCGGCCTGCTGGATCAGGTGATGGTGGAGTATTACGGCAATATGGTGCCGATCAGCCAGGTGGGTAACGTCGGCTTGGCCGATGCGCGTACTATCACCGTGCAGATATGGGAAAAACCGATGCTGGCCAAGGTGGAAAAAGCTATTCGCGACTCCGACCTCGGCCTCAACCCCTCCAACGCCGGCGACATGATCCGCGTGCCGATGCCGGCGCTGACCGAGGAGCGCCGCCGCGACCTGACCAAGGTGGTACGCGCCGAAGGCGAAAATGCCAAGGTTTCTGTGCGCAACGTGCGCCGCGATGCCAACGATCAGCTGAAGAAGCTGCTCAAGGACAAGGAAATCGGTGAGGACGACGAGCGCCGCGCCCAGGACGAAATCCAGAAGCTGACCGACAAGTTCGTCGCCGAGGTGGATAAGGCGCTACAGGCCAAAGAAGCCGACCTGATGGCGATTTGATTTCACGTCGCATTCAAATGAATACCGCGTTGTCGGGGCTTGCCGTACTAATTGTACTGTCTTCGCCCCTCCGCCTTGTCTTCGTTTGAATGCGACGTGAAATCAGCCGGTCAAAGTGGCGTGTTGTAATTAAACACTTTCTGTTGAAAGGCTGATGTTGGCACTCTTCGCCAGTTCCACGCAAGATATTCCGCACTCCTCGGCTGTGCCGCGGCATATCGCCATCATCATGGATGGCAATGGCCGCTGGGCCAAGAAGCGTTTCTTGCCGCGCATCATGGGCCACAAACGCGGCGTCGAGACGGTGCGTGACGTGGTCACGCAGTGCGTGGACATGGGGGTGGAATACCTCACCCTGTTCGCCTTCAGTAGCGAGAACTGGCGCCGGCCGCCGGATGAAGTCAAATTTCTCATGGGTTTGTTCATGGAGGCGCTGAAGCGCGAGGCCACCAAACTGCATGAGAACCAGATCCGCCTGGTGATGATCGGCGACCGTTCCCGTTTTGATCCCTTGCTGGTCAAGTCCATCCACGATGCCGAGAAACTCACCCAGCACAACACCCGCCTTACCCTGACCATTGCCGCCAATTACGGTGGTCGATGGGATATCATGCAGGCGATGAAACGCATGCTGAATGCCAGGCCGGAACTGGCGCAGGACTTTACCGAACAGGATTTGGCTGGTTTCCTGTCCATGCACTACGCGCCTGAGCCTGACCTGTTTATCCGTACCGGCGGCGAGCAACGCATCAGCAACTTTCTGCTGTGGCAGCTGGCGTATTCCGAGTTCTATTTCACCGATACCCTATGGCCGGATTTCGACCATGCGGCGTTCAAACAGGCCATCCAGTCCTATCGCCAGCGCGAGCGGCGTTTCGGTCGCACCAGCGAGCAACTCGCTCCGGGCGATCATGCTTAAGAGTCGCCTGATTACCGCCCTGATACTCGGTGGCGTATTTCTTGGCGCCTTGTTTTTCTTGCCCAATCTGGCTTGGGCTTTGTTCCTGCTGGCATTCATTCTGGTAGGCGCATGGGAATGGGGTGGGCTGGTGGGTTACCAGCGTGGTGGTAAGGTTGCTTTTCTGATCTCGGTCGCGGTTTTTGCTGCGCTGTTGCTGCCCGGCATGCCGGGGATGATGGTGTGGAGCACGCGGATTTCCGCTTTGCTGCTGCTGTCGGCGACCTTGTTCTGGGCGGTGTTGATGCCGTTATGGCTGGCGCATGGCTGGCGCATAGCTGGCGGCCACAGCAGGCCGCTAGTGGTTGGCTGGTTGTTGTTGCTACCGCCCTGGGTTGCCTTAGTCAACTTGCGTCATATCGGGCCGCAAGTCGTGCTGGCCGTGATGCTGACTGTCACCTTGGCCGACAGCGCCGCATACCTTTTTGGCAAATGCTTTGGCAAGCACAAGCTGGCACCACAAATCAGTCCAGGCAAGACCTGGGAAGGGCTGCTGGGCGCGCTGGCGGCCGTGCTGCTCGTTGCTTCCGTGCTTTGCGTCTGGCTGGGATGGAATCCCTGGCTTATCGTGGGTTTCCTGGTGATTGCCGTCCTTTCCGTCATGGGGGATTTGTTTGAGTCGCTGGCCAAGCGCCAAGCTGGCATGAAGGACAGCGGCAGTATTTTGCCGGGGCATGGCGGCGTACTGGATCGCGTTGACGGCTTGATCTCGACTTTGCCGCTGGTGGCCTTTTATGCCTACCTGCCGTTCTACCTGGGCGTACTGGTCGCCAGATGAGCCGTCCGCAAAACATTACCATCCTTGGTTCCACCGGCACCATAGGCGTCAACACGCTGGACGTGATTGCACGTCATCCAGGCCGTTTCCAGGCGTATGCTTTGACCGCAAACTCCCGTATCGAACCGCTGCTGGAACAATGTCTCCAGTTTAGCCCTGTATACGTGGTCGTACTGGACGCGGAGGCGGCAGAAACCCTGCGGCGACAGCTCATCCAGGCTGGCTCGGCGACCGAGGTGCTGTGCGGTGCTGAGGCGCTGGAACAAGTGTCTTCCCTGCCCGAAGTGGATGCGGTCATGGCCGCCATCGTTGGCGCTGCCGGACTGAAGCCGGCGCTGGCCGCCGCGCGTGCCGGCAAGCGCGTGCTGCTGGCCAACAAGGAAACCTTGGTAATGTCCGGCCGCCTGTTCATGGAGGCGGTGCGCGAGGGCGGCGCCACGCTGTTGCCGATCGATAGTGAACACAATGCCATTTTTCAGGTGATGCCGGCACAGCTTGAGCAAGCCTTGGCAGGCAATGGTATCCGCAAGATACTGCTGACCGCCTCCGGCGGGCCGTTCCGCCTGTGGAACGCGCAAGCGCTGGCGCAGGTAACGACGGAGCAGGCGCTGAACCACCCGAACTGGGTGATGGGGCCGAAAATTACCATTGATTCGGCGACCTTGATGAACAAGGGGCTAGAGGTGATCGAGGCGCACTGGATGTTCGGCGCCGCGCCCGAGCAGATCGATGTGGTGGTTCATCCGCAGAGCGTGATCCATTCCATGGTTGAGTACGTGGACGGCTCGGTACTGGCGCAGCTCGGCAACCCCGACATGCGCACGCCGATTGCCTATGCGCTGGGCTACCCGGAACGTATCGCCAGTGGCGTGGGCTCACTCGACCTGTTCAAAATTGCCCGGCTGGACTTTGAGCCACCGGACACAACGCGTTTCCCTTGCATGCGACTGGCATTTGACGCCTTGCGCCGTGGTGGCACCGCACCGGCAGTGCTCAATGCCGCCAACGAGGTGGCGGTGGCGGCATTCTTGCAACAACGCCTGCGCTTTATTGATATCCCGCGTCTGATCGAGGCAGTACTGGAGCAGTCTGCCATCAGCGAAGCCGACGCACTGGCTGACGTGGTGGAGGCGGATACCGCCGCGCGTGCCGCTGCCAATGCCTGGCTGGAACAGCACGCATGATCACACTGCTTGCCTTCCTGGTCACGCTGGGCGTGCTGATCATCGTGCATGAATATGGACATTACTTTGTCGCCAAGCGCTGTGGCGTCAAGGTGTTGCAATTTTCCATTGGCTTTGGCCGTGCCTTGTACTGTCGCCGCTTTGGTAAGGATCATACCGAATTTATCGTGGCAGCCTTTCCACTCGGCGGTTACGTCAAGATGCTGGATGAGCGCGAGATGGCAGTGGCGGAGCATGAATTGCCACGCGCTTTCAACCGCCAGCCGCTATGGAAACGTATGCTGGTGGTCGTTGCCGGCCCGGCCGCCAACCTGTTGCTGGCGGTGCTGCTGTACTGGGTGCTGTTCATGAGCGGTGTGCCGGGGATGCGCCCATTATTGGGCGAGGTGCCGGCGGGCAGCGCAGCGGCCCAAGCCAGCATGAAGGCAGAGGAACTTATTGTGCGCGTCGGCAATAGCGCCGTCAGCACTTGGCAGGACGTGCGCTGGGCCTTGCTCAAGGAATCGCTGGGAACGGGCAGCGTGGAGATTGAGGCGAAAAGCGGCAGCCTGGAGACGCATCTGCACCATCTGGATCTGCACCGGCTTAACCTGGATGACACTCATCAGGATGTATTGGATCAGCTTGGCCTGGCGCCCTATCATCCGGTGTTGCCGGCACAGATCGGGGAAGTGCTGCCGGATGGCGCTGCGGCACGCGCCGGTTTGCGCGTGGGGGATCGGATATTATCGGTCAATGGCATGGTAATGACCTCCTGGGAAGATTTTGCCAGACTGATGCGGCAGAATCCGGGTAAGCCGGTAACGCTCAAAATTCAACGCGGCACGTCTGAAATGGAACTGCAAGTCACTCCCGAAGCCGTCAGCGAAGGTGGTGCCAGCGTCGGGCGCATCGGCGCCGCTTATCGCTTGGCGCCGCAAGAGCTTGAGCGTTACATGATCGAAGTCCGCTATACGCCACTGGAGGCACTGAGGCAGACCGCGCGCAAGACTTGGGAAACCTCCGTGTTCAGCCTGAAAATGCTGGGCAGCATGTTGACCGGCGCGCTGTCATGGCAGGGTGTGGGCGGCCCTATTACCATCGCCAGCCTGGCTGGGCAAAGCGCGCATCTGGGATGGAAAGCGTTTGTTGGGTTTCTCGCCTTGATAAGTATTAGCCTGGGCGTACTCAATCTGTTGCCGGTTCCGGTTTTGGATGGCGGCCATTTAATGTATTATATGGCCGAACTTGTGAAGGGAAGTCCGGTATCCGAGCGCACCATGGAAATCGGCCAAAGAATAGGGTTTGCGCTGCTGGGGCTGCTGATGGTGGCGGCCTTTTATAATGACATCAACCGCTTGATTACAGGCTAAATAATTTTAATGAAGTTCTGGCACATTCCACTCCTGATTGTCTGGCTGTTGTTCGCGGTCTCTGCGCAAGCGATGGAGCCTTTCGTCATCAAGGATATCCGGGTTGACGGCATCCAGCGCACCGAAGCCGGCACGGTATTCAACTATCTACCGGTGAAAGCCGGCGACCTGATGGATGACGACAAAGCGGCGCAGTCGGTCAAAGCCTTGTACGCCACCGGTTTTTTCAAGGATGTGCGGCTGGAGGCGGAAAACGATGTACTGGTGATCACGGTGCAGGAACGCCCAGCCATCGCGCAGATTACTTTTGAGGGTAACAAGTCCTTCCCCAGCGATAAGATGAAGGATGGCCTGAAACAGATCGGACTATCCGAAGGCATGATTTTTGACCGCTCGTTGCTGGATAAGGCCGAGCAGGAAATCAAGCGCCAGTACCTCAGCCAAGGCAAATATAGCGCCACGGTCAAGACCGTAGTCACGCCAATGGAGCGTAACCGGGTAGCGATACGCTTTGACATCGAGGAAGGCGCGGTGGCCAAGATCCGTGCCATCAATATCGTCGGCAACCATGATTTCGACGAAGCCGATCTGCTCGGCGAGTTCAAGCTGACCACGCCTAACTGGATGAGTTGGTGGAATAAGGATGACCAGTATTCCAAGCAGAAGTTGACGGCTGACCTGGAGTCCTTACGTTCCTTCTACATGAACCGTGGTTACCTGGAGTTCAATATTGATTCCACCCAGGTTTCCATCACCCCGGACAAGCGCGACATCTATATCACCGTCAACATTACCGAAGGTGATAAGTACACCATCAGCGAAGTCAAGCTGGCGGGCGAAATGCTGGTGCCGGAGGATGAGCTGCGCAAGCTGATTAAGATTGAACCGGGCGAGATTTTTGACCGGGAGAAGGTCACCGAGTCGAGCAAAGCCATTGGCGACCGCCTGGGCAACGACGGCTTTGCCTTTGCCAATGTTAACGCGGTGCCGGACGTGGATAAGGAAAAACATACAGCCGCTTTTACCTTCTTTGTTGATCCGGGGCGGCGTGTTTACGTGCGGCGCATCAGCCTGACCGGCAATACCCGTACCCGTGACCAAGTGCTGCGCCGCGAAATGCGCCAATTGGAATCTTCGGTGTATGCGGCGGATAAGATTAATCTCTCCAAGGAGCGTTTGGATCGTTTGGGTTATTTCTCCGATGTCAATCTGGAGACCCCGGCCGTAGCCGGTACCGCGGATGAAGTTGACGTCAATGTCAACGTCACCGAAAAGTCCACCGGCAGCATCAATATTGGTGCTGGTTTGTCCAGTTCGGAAGGTATCGTATTTAACTTCAGCGTGAACCAGGCCAATTTCCTAGGTACCGGTAATCGGGTGAGCTCGTCAATCAATACCGGCAAAGTGAATACCACCTATGCACTGTCCTTTACCGACCCCTACTACACGCTGGACGGCGTTAGCCGCGGCTTTGACATTTACCGCCGGGATGTGGACACCAACTCGCTTAACAATGTGGGTAATTACAAGACTTCGGCCTATGGCGCCGGCGTGAACTTTGGTATACCGCTCAACGAACGTGACCGGCTCTCAGCCGGACTGACGCTGGAGTTCAACGACATCACGCTCTCAGCTGATAGCCCGCAGAATTATATCGACTTCTGTAATAGCAATACCGGCTGCCACAATAACAGCCTGCGTACTGATTTGGGCTGGGTACACGACACGCGCGACAACCTGCTGTTCCCCAATCGCGGACTGTTGCAAAAAATTTCGAGCGAAATCACCTTGCCGGGATTGGATGCCAAGTATTACAAACTGGGCTACCAGCAAACCTGGTTCAAGGACGTGAGCAAGAATGTGGTGGTGATGCTGAACGGGGAGGGCGGCTATGGCAGTACTTATGGCGGCGGCCAGTTCCCTTTCTTCAAGAACTATTTTGTCGGCGGCGTGGGTTCGGTGCGCGGATATCAAACCAGTTCTATTGGCCCGCAAGAAGTGGACTCTACTGGACAGGACTATGCGGTTGGCGGCACCAAGAAGCTGGTTGCCAATGCGGAAGTGTTTTTTCCGGTGCCCATGCTCAAAGATTCCAAGCAATTCCGTCTGTCGGCATTCGTCGATGCCGGTACGGTATGGGGTAACGACAGCACCCAGAGCCTGGCGCCAAATTCTTGCAGTGGCGCGAGCGATTGCGCGCGCTATTCGACCGGCGTCGGGGCTAGCTGGTATTCACCGTTTGGTCCGATCCGGGTCTATCTGGCCGAGCCGCTTAATAAACAAACCGGCGACAGGACACAGGTATTCAGTTTCCAGATGGGTTCACAGTTTTAATCATTTATGAGTGTCAGGAGAAATCAATTGAACAAGCTATCGCAGTACGTATTGGCGGGCGCTTTGATGGTCTTTGCCGCGAGCGCTTCGGCGGTCGAGCTTAAGGTTGGCTATGTGCAGGTGGATAAAATCCTGCAAGAGGCGCCGCAGACGGCGGAAAGTGGCAAAAAGCTGGAGAAGGAATTCAGTCCGCGTTCGCAGGAACTTGAGCGTATGCAAAAGCAAATCAAGGATATGGAAACCAGCCTGGATAAGGATGGCTTGACCATGTCCGAGACCGACCGCCGCAACAAGGAACGCGATGTTGGCAATCTCAAGCTCGAATTCCAGCGCAAGCAGCGTGAGCTGCGCGAAGATGTCAATTTACGTAAGAACGAGGAACTGACGTCGTTGCAGGATCGCATCAACAAGGCGGTAACCTCGGTGGCGGAAACCGAAGGCTACGATCTGGTGGTTTACAGCGGTGTTGCTTATGCCAGCAAAAAGGTGGATATCACCGACAAGGTATTGAAGGTGCTGGGCAAGAAGTAACGCGCTTGCCAGATGCGCACCGGTTATTCCCTGCGGGAGATCACGTCACGACTTGGCGGCGAGGTGATGGGTGATGCGGACGTCGTAGTGCGGCGCATGGCATCGCTGGCTGGCGCCGGCCCAGGTGACCTGAGTTTCCTGGCGGACATCAAACATCGTGCCGCGCTGGACGCAACTCGCGCCAGCGCGGTGGTGGTGAGCTCGGCCGACCTGACTTCCCTGCCATGTATAGTCACAGACAACCCCTACGCTTATTTTGCCCGGGTTTCCACCCTACTCAATCCAGAAACTCCCGCCGGGCTTGGGGTTCATCCCAGTGTGGTAGTTGATCCCTCTGCCGTGGTTCCAGCAAGCGCCAGCATAGGCGCTGCTTGCGTGATCGGGCGTAATGTCCGGCTGGGGGAAAATGTGGTCATTGGCGCCGGCTGCGTGATCGGTGACCAGGTAGCGCTTGGCGATGACAGCCGCCTGCATGCCAAGGTCGTGATTTATGCCGGTTGTGAGCTTGGTCGGCGCTGTATTGTGCATTCCGGCGCAGTGATTGGTGCCGATGGCTTTGGCTATGCCCCGGATGCCGGACGCTGGGTGAAGATTCCCCAAGTGGGGCGTGTGCTGGTCGGCGACGATGTCGAAATCGGCGCCAATACCACCATAGACCGTGGTGCGCTGGATGAAACAGTGATTGAAGACGGGGTCAAGCTGGATAACTTGGTCATGATCGCCCATAACTGCCGAATTGGCGCGCATACCGTGATTGCCGGCTGCGTCGGTATCGCCGGCAGCACCCGCATTGGCCGGCATTGCAGGATAGGTGGGGCCGCCATGATTGTTGGCCATATTGAAATTGCGGATGGTGTCACGATTTCAGGGGGCAGTCTGATCAGCCGCTCGCTCGATAAGGCGGACACCTATACTTCGGTGATGCCGTTCCAGACCCATGATAAGTGGCTGAAAACCGCGGTAGGCATCCGCCATCTGGATAAAGTGCTGGAGCGCATCAAGCAGCTTGAGCATGAAACTGAAGCATTGAAAAAGGGCACACTATGAGCAGTAGCATGGACATCCACGAGATACTCGAATATCTCCCACACCGATTCCCTTTCTTGCTGCTGGATCGCGTGGTTTCCCTGGAGCTGGATAAGGAAATTGTTGCCCTCAAAAATGTGAGCATCAATGAGCCGTTTTTTCCCGGCCATTTTCCCTATCACCCGGTCATGCCTGGCGTGCTGATTGTCGAAGCCATGGCCCAGGCCGCCGCCGTGCTTTCTTTCAAAAGCACGGGGCTCAGGCCTTCCGAAGATACGGTGTACTATTTCGCCGGCATCGACAAGGCGCGCTTCAAAAAGCCAGTCATGCCGGGTGACCAGCTGATACTGAAAGTGACCATAGACCGTATCATTCGCGGCATCGGCAAGTACAAAGGGCAGGCGCTGGTCGATGGCGAGGTGGTGGCGGAAGCCGAACTGATGTGTATCCTGAAAACCATTAAATGATCCACTCCACTGCCATCATAGACCCCAAGGCTGAACTTGCCTCCGATGTCGAGGTGGGTCCGTACGCCGTCATTGGGCCAGATGTAAAAATTGGCAGCGGCACCCGTATCGGTTCGCATGTGGTGATCCAGGGCCATACCACCATCGGCCGCAATAACCACTTTTACCATTTCTCTTCTATTGGCGAGGCGCCGCAGGACAAGAAATACCAGGGCGAGCCGACCGCACTGGAAATCGGCGACAACAATACCCTCCGCGAGTACTGCACGCTCAACCGCGGCACCGCACAGGATGTGGGCGTGACCCGTCTTGGCAACGACAACTGGCTCATGGCCTATGTGCACATTGCCCACGATTGCCAGATTGGCAGCCATACGATTTTCGCCAACATGACGACCTTGGGTGGCCATGTGGATGTGGGCGACTATGCCATTCTCGGCGGGGGTACACTGGTACACCAGTTCTGCAAGATGGGGGCGCACATCATCGTCGGCGGCGGCGCCATCCTGCGCCAGGACGTGCCGCCTTTCGTCATGGCGGAAGGCTCGGACAAGGTGCAGCCGCACGGTCTCAATGCCGAAGGCTTGAAGCGCCGTGGTTTTACGCCGGAAACACTGCTGCAGCTCAAGCGCGCCTACAACACCTTGTACCGCTCCGGCCTCACCCTGCAGGAAGCCAAGGTTGCGCTGGCAGAGCAGCGCGCGGAATGCCCGGAAGTCGGGATCATTCTGGACTTTCTCGAGACCTCCACACGCGGCATCATTCGGTAAATTCTCGCTATGCCAACTATCGGTATCGTAGCCGGCGAAGCCTCCGGGGATTTGCTAGGCAGCCACCTGATCCAGTCCCTCAAGAAGCATCGCCCTGACCTCCGGTTTGTCGGCGTGGCTGGCCCCAAGATGCAGGCGGCGGGTGCTGTTTCGCTGTTTCCCATGGAGCAGCTGGCGGTGCGCGGCTTCTTTGAAGTGTTGCGGCATCTGCCCGGCATCCTGCGTCTGCGGCGGCAACTGCTCAAACACTACACGCAAAACCCTCCCGACCTATTCATCGGTATCGATGCCCCGGATTTCAATCTGGGCCTGGAGCGCAAGCTAAAACGTCGTGGCATCAGCACCATCCATTACGTCAGTCCCTCGATCTGGGCCTGGCGGCGCGGGCGCGTCAACACCATCAAGCGTGCGGTATCCGAGGTGCTGGCGCTGTTCCCGCACGAAGTGCCGCTGTACGAACAAGCTGGAGTGCCGGTGACCTATGTGGGTCATCCGCTGGCGGACAGCCTGCCGCTGGAGCCGGATCGGCAGGGCGCGCGCAAGGAACTCAAGTTGCCGGCCGATAAGCTGGTCATTGCCATTCTGCCCGGCAGCCGGCAGAGCGAGCTGGATTACATGGCCGACCTGTTCATCAAGACTGCGCAGCATATCCGCCAGCAGGTCGAAAACGTGCACTTCCTGGTGCCGGTCATCTCGCGCGAAACACGCTGGCAGTTCGAGCAAGCGCTGCATCGCAATAACGCTGGCCAGCTGCCGCTCACCATCCTGTTCGGCCACGCCCACCTCGCCATGGAAGCTGCCGATGCCGTGCTGGTGGCCTCCGGTACCGCTACGCTGGAAGCGGCACTGCTCAAGCGTCCGATGGTGATTGCCTATCGTATTTCAGCACTGACCTGGATGATCGTGCGCCGCATGGTAAAGCTACCTTATGTCGGCCTGCCCAACATCCTGGCCGGGCGCAAGGTCGTTCCCGAGTTGCTGCAAAAACAAGCGACGCCGGAAAAGCTGGCTGAGACCCTGCTGCAATTGGTGCATGACCGCCAAGCCACGCAGGAAATTGAACGTGAGTTCAGCGCCATCCACGCCCAACTGCGGCAAAATACCGAAGAAAAAGCCGCGCAAGCCATCCTGAAGTACCTGCGGTGAATGCCGGGCAGTCAACCACCCCCTTAATCGTCTGCGGCGTGGATGAAGCCGGGCGTGGCCCGCTGGCTGGCGCCGTGTATGCCGCTGCGGTGATTCTTGACCCGCTACGCCCGATTGCCGGCCTCGCCGATTCCAAAACCCTGTCCGAACGCCGGCGCGAAGCCTTGGCTGGCATCATCCAGCGCGACGCGCTGGCGTGGGCCATCGCCAGCGCCAGCGTGGAAGAGATAGACCGCATCAACATCCTGCAAGCCAGCCTACTGGCCATGCGACGCGCGGTCGAGGCGCTTTCCATTGTTCCGCACTTGGTGTTGGTGGATGGCCTGCATTGCCCGCCGGTGTCATGTCCGGCGCAGGCGATAGTCAAGGGCGACAGCAAAATCCCCGCAATCTCTGCGGCTTCTATCCTGGCAAAAACCGCGCGCGATGAGGAAATGCGTCAGCTTGATGCGCAATACCCGCAATATGCCTTTGCCCGCCACAAGGGCTACCCCACGGCGGAGCATATGCAATTGCTGGCGCGGCACGGCGTCTCGCCGGTGCACCGGCGCAGCTATGCCCCGGTCAGGAAGCTGCTTGGTGCTTGATTTGCTGCAACAGGATGAACTCAACCGCCAGCAGGCGCTGGCGCTGCAATCCTTCATCGTCGAGGCTCCCGCCGGCGCCGGCAAGACCGAGCTGCTAACGCAGCGCTACCTCAAGCTGCTGGCGGTGGTGAATGAACCGGAAGAAATCGTCGCGATCACCTTTACCAACAAGGCGGCGGCGGAGATGCGTGGGCGGGTGTTGCAGAGCCTGCAGGATGCGGCGGATGGCGTGCCGGTTGACAAGCCGCACAAGCAGGTGACGCGCGGCCTGGCGCTGGCGGCACTGCAACAATCCAGCGCTTTGGGCTGGGACTTGCTGGCGCAGCCGGGTCGCTTGCGCATCAACACCATTGATTCGCTTTCCAGCCTGCTGGCGCGGCAGATGCCCTTGCTGTCGCGTTTTGGCGGCCAGCCGGGCGTGAGCGACGATGCCGCACCGCATTACCAGGAGGCCGCACGGCGGGCGCTGGCGATGCTGGAAGACGAGGGTGCAGATGGTCCGGTGGCGCAGGCGCTGCATTACCTGGATAACGACACCGTGCGCCTGTCCGGCCTGCTGGCGGAGATGCTGGCGCGGCGCGACCAGTGGTTGCCGCATACCGGCCGCGACACTATCCAGGAAGAAGCCGAAAGCGCGCTGCGCCATCTGGTGACGCATGACATCGCGCGTGTCGCGGCGGTGCTGACGCCTGCATTGCAGGCGCGGCTGATGCCGACGGCGCGCTATGCTGCCTCCAACCTGCCGTGCGACCATCCGGTCGCGCTGCTGCTGGACTGGGATACGCCGGTACCTGTGACGCCCGAAGCCTTGCCGTTGTGGCGCGCCCTGTGCCAGCTGCTGCTGACCAATGAGGGCGAGCCGCGCAAGGAAAAAGGTACCAACGTCAGGAACGGCTTCCCCGCCAACGACGAAGGCCGCGCGCAGAAGCAGGTGCTGCTGGAAGTCATCGCCGCGTTATCCGAGGTTGAGCCGCTGGCACGGCTGAGACAACTGCCGGACGTCCGTCACGGCGATGAAGAGTGGCGTATCGTCGGCGCGCTGGCGCGCTTGCTGCAACTGGCGGCGGCGCACCTGCTGGCAGTGTTCCAGGAAGCCGGCGAGGTGGATTTTGTCGAGGTGGCAAGCCGTGCCCTGCAAGCGCTGGAGGACGAATCCGGCCCTACCGACCTGGCCCTGCGCCTGGACTATCGCATTCAACATCTGCTGGTCGACGAATTCCAGGACACCAGTCCATCCCAGATTCGGCTGCTGGAAAAGCTCACTGCCGGCTGGGAGCCGGGCGATGGCCGTACCCTGTTCTGCGTCGGCGACCCCATGCAGTCCATCTACCGCTTCCGCAAGGCTGACGTCGGGCTGTTCCTGGAAGCAGCCGAGTACGGCATTGGCGATTTGCGCTTGCAACGCCTGCACCTGACGCGCAACAACCGCTCCTGCCCGGCCGTGGTGGAGTGGGTCAATGCCGCCTTCGCCCAAGTCTTTCCGCCGCACGACAGTGTGACGCGCGGCGCAATCAGCTACCGCCCGTTTGCCGCCACGCGCGCGGTGCTGCCCGGGGAGGGCGTGCTGGTGCACCCGCTGGTGGCCGAGAATACGGGCGATCTGGCGACGCTGGAAGCGCGCCATGTGGCGCAACTGATCGCGCAGGAGCGGGCGCAGTCTCCCGGCGCCAGCATCGCCGTGCTGGTGCGGGCGCGCAATCATCTGGAGCAACTGGTGGCGGAAATCCGCCGTAACCACCCGCGGCTGCGCTTCCAGGCGGTGGAAGTCGAGGCGCTGGCAGGGCGGCAGACGGTGCAGGACGTGCTGGCGCTAACGCGAGCCTTGTTCCACTGCGCCGACCGCGTCAACTGGCTGGCGCTGCTGCGCGCGCCGTGGTGCGGGCTGCTGTTGGCCGACCTGTACGCGCTGGCGGCGGATGACCACCATGCCACGGTCTGGCGGCTGATGCAGGACGAGGAGCGCCTGACGCGGCTGTCGGATGACGGCCGGCAGCGCTTGCTGCATGTGCGCGCCATCCTTGCCGAGGCCTTTGCCCATCAGGGCCGGCAAGACGCGCGGCGCTGGGTGGAATCCACCTGGCTCAAGCTGGGCGGGCCGCAATGCCTGTGGGACGCCGGCGATGTGCGCGACGTGCAGGCGCTGTTCGGCCTCATCGAACAACTGGAGGCCGGCGGCGGCTTCGACCCGGATCGGCTGGAGCAGGCCGTGGCCGAGCTTTACGCTGCGCCCGATGTACAAGCCGACGACAGCCTGCAATTCATGACCATCCACAAATCCAAGGGGCTGGAGTTCGACACCGTCATCCTGCCCGGCCTGCACCGCCAGCCGAGGAATAGCGACGCCCCGCTGCTGCTGTGGGAGGAGGTGGCGATCGACGGCGAAACGCCGTGCCTGATCGCCGCACCCTGGGTGCCCAAACACCGGCGTGATGACCTGCCCAGCGCCTATGATTATTTGCAGGGGCTGGAGCGGGAGCGCGCTGCCAATGAAGCGGCGCGCCTGCTGTATGTCGCCGCCACGCGCGCCGAGCGCCGCTTGCACTTGGTGGCGGCGCTCACGCCGGACAGCAAGGGCGAGATCAAGCCGCCTGCCAACAGTTTGCTGCAACTGATGTGGACGTCGGTGGGCGGGGAGTTCCTCAATACCGAGCCGCAGGCATTGCCTACCGCCGAAACCGATGAAGCGGGCTTCGTCCCGCAACTGATTCGCCTGCCGCAACCCGCCGTGCCGGCGTTGATGCAAGCGGCCGCCGCGCCGCCGGAGCAAACCACCTTCGACGACATGGCCGAGCCGGATAGCGAAGGCGGCAGCCTGGAAGCGAACTGCGGCACGCTGGCGCACCTCTATCTGGAAATGATCGCGCGCGACGGGGTGGAACACTGGCCGCCGCAGCGCCTGCAAGGCCTGCTCCCCGCCATGTGCGCCTGGCTGGCGGGCCAGGGACACGCGCAGGAAGAAGCCGGGCAGGGCGCGGCTAGGGTGGAGCAGGTGTTGCGCAGCACCTTGAATTCGGAAGCCGGGCAATGGGTGCTGCGCGGCAGGGCGGGCGCCGCTTCGGAGTTTGCCGTGGCAACCGCCGATGGCTCACGCATCGCCACCCATGTGGTGGATCGGACTTTTGTCGAGGATTGCGTGCGCTGGGTGGTGGATTACAAATCGGCGCGGCTGGGGGATGCCGTGCCGGAGGAAGCGCTAAACCGCCAAGCGGCGCGTTACCGGCCACAACTGGAGCGCTACGCCGCGCTGTTCCGCTACGAAGGGCTGCCGATCCGCATGGGGGTGTTGTTCATGGCGCACGGAAAGCTGGTGGAACTGGATTGACCACCATCCCGGCGGCTATGCCGCTGGGATGGTCGATCTTACTTCTGCTGGACCTCGATCGGCTGGACCGGAACCGGGTAGCCGGCTTCGCCGAAGGCGTCGCGAATAGCGGCGTTGGTGTCGAAATAGACCTGCCAGTAGTGGTCGTTGTGGCAATACGGGCGTACTGCCAGAACCGGGCCGGCGGCGCTGAATTCCAGCGGTTCCACATCGGGCGCCGGGTCCTGCAACACGTTGGGGATGGTGGCAATGCGCGATTTCAGGCGGGTGATGGCATCGCGGTGATCCACGCTGTAGTGCAACTGTGCCTTGAGGTCGACGCGGCGGTAGGGATTGGCGGTGAAATTCTGGATATTGTCGGCAAAAATGCGGCTGTTGCCGACGGTGGTCAGCACGTTATCCGGGGTGTTGATGGCGGTAGCGAACAGGCCGATTTCCTTGATGGTGCCGGTGACGCCGCCGGCGCTGACAAAGTCACCCACCTTGAACGGCCGCAATACAATCAGGAAAGCCCCAGCCGCGAAGTTGGATAGCAGACCGCCCCAGGCGGCGCCGATGGCGATGCCGATACCGGCGATCAGTGCGGCGAAGCTGGTGGTCTCGACGCCGAAATAGGACAGGATGGCGATGGCCAGGGCGATGTTCAGCGTGACCGCGACGATGGAGCCGATGTAGCGCAACAGGGTGGGGTCGACCTTCTGCCGTTCCAGAGCTCTGCGCAAGATGTCGCCAACCAGGCCGATAACCCAGCGCCCCACTACCCAGAATATGATGGCAGCAATGATTTGCAGCCCGAGGTGGATCGCGGCTGTCTGTACCTGCTGCAGGATTTCCTGGACGTTCATGGTGACTTTTCCCTTGGTTGAAAAACTGTCTGGCAAATATAGCATTTTCGCGTTGCGGCAGGAATCAATGGTGCGGCCGCCGGATTGCCTTCAGGTGGCGCTGTACGTACCACGCCACGAACACCACGGCAGCGGCGGCGATGACATAGTGGAACTGGTGGAAATACACCTTCAGCCCGGCCCAATTTGCCCCCAGCGTCATGCCCAGCCAGGCCAGCACCCAGCACCAGATCAGCGAACCGACGAAGGTGTAGGCGATGAAGCGACCCATGTGCATGCGCGCGATGCCGGCGGGAAAGGCAATGAAAGTGCGCACGGCTGGCAATAACCGGCCGATAAAGATGATGATCTCGCCATACTTGTCGAAGGCGCGGTCGGCCAGGAGCAGGTCGTGGTGCGAGATCAGCACCCACTTACCGTATTTTTCCACCAGTGGGCGGCCGCCGTACATGCCGAGGTAATAGGCCGGGATCGAGCCCACCACGCAGCCCACGGCGCCAGCCAGCGCCGCACCCCACAGCGTCATTTCGCCCTTGAACACCAGATAGCCGGCAAACGGCATAATGATTTCGGAAGGCAGCGGGATGCAGGCTGATTCGATGCCCATCAGCAGCATGACGCCGCCATAGCCGAGTAAGGAAATGACGGCGATGATCCAGCCGGCGAGGATCGCGATGAGTTTTTCTATCATGTGAGTTCCTTGAGTAGGGTGTGGATGTGGTCAGTGCGTTGCCGGATATTCCCTAATGATACCGTGATGCGCAGCTTGTCCGGCCCGTTCATGCGGGCGTGGCGGTTGGTCTGTAGCAGCCTAACCAGCTTCACCGGGTCGAGGTCGGCTTTTGGGTCGAACTGCAGCTGAATGGCGGCGTCGGAGGCGTCGATCTTGAGGATGCCCATGGGCTTGGCGGCAATGCGCAGCCTGTGGCATTCCAGCAGCGCCTCGGTCTGTGGCGGTGGCAGGCCGAAGCGGTCGATCAGTTCTTCCTGCATGGTCTGCAACTGATCCTCGGTGGTGCAGTTGGCGAGACGCTTGTAGATGACCAGTCGCTCGTGCACGTCGGGGCAGTAGGCGTCCGGCAGCAGGGCTGGCGTATGCAGGTTGATTTCGGTGGTGACGCCGAGTGGGGCATCCAGGTTGGGTTCCTTGCCAGCCTGCAATTGCTTGACGGCGTGCGCCAGCATTTCGGAATAGAGGCTAAAGCCGATTTCCTGCATCTCGCCGGATTGGCTGTCGCCCAGCAACTCGCCTGCGCCGCGGATTTCCAGGTCGTGCATGGCGAGGTGGAAGCCGGCGCCAAGGTCTTCCATCAGTTGGATGGCCTCCAGTCGTTTTTCCGCCTGCGGGGTAATCTTCACGTCCGGTTCGGTGAGTAGATAGGCATAAGCCTGGTGGTGCGAACGGCCGACGCGGCCGCGTAGCTGGTGCAGCTGGGCTAATCCAAAGCGGTCGGCCTTGTTCATGATGATGGTGTTGGCGGTCGGCACGTCGATGCCGGTTTCGATAATAGTGGAGCACAACAGCAGATTGAAGCGCTGGTGGTAGAAGTCGCGCATCACGTGTTCCAGCTCGCGCTCGCGCAACTGGCCGTGGGCGATGCCGATGCGTGCTTCCGGCAGCATCTTCTCCAGCTTGTCGCGCATGGCGTAGATGGAATCCACCTCGTTGTGCAGGAAGTACACTTGCCCGCCGCGCTTCAATTCGCGCATCACCGCCTCGCGGATCACGCCTTCCGACCAGCTTGAAACAAAGGTTTTGATGGAAAGCCGCTTTTGCGGCGGCGTGGCAATGACGGAAAACTCGCGCAGGGCTTCCATCGCCATGGACAGGGTGCGCGGGATGGGCGTGGCGGTCAGCGTCAGCACGTCCACCTCGGCGCGTATGGCTTTCAACTGCTCCTTCTGGCGCACGCCGAAACGGTGTTCCTCGTCCAGGATCACCAGGCCGAGGTTGTTGAAATGCACGTCTTTCTGGATCAGGCGGTGGGTGCCGATGATGATGTCGATATTGCCCTTGGCCAGGCCTTTCAGCGCCTCGCTTTGCTCCTTGGCGGTGCGGAAGCGTGAGATTTCCGCGATCTTCACCGGCCAGTCGGCGAAGCGGTCGCAGAAGTTGATGTAGTGTTGTTCCGCCAGCAGCGTGGTCGGCACCAGCACCGCCACTTGGCGCCCGCCCATGACGGCGACGAAGGCGGCGCGCAGGGCGACTTCCGTTTTCCCAAAGCCCACATCGCCGCACACCAGCCGGTCCATGGGACGGCCGCTCTGCATGTCGCTGATGACGGCTTCGATCGCGGCCAACTGGTCTGGCGTTTCTTCAAATGCAAAACCTTCCGCGAATGCCTCGTAGTCGTGCAGGCCGAGCTTGAAGGCATGGCCCTTGCGCGCGGCGCGCATGGCGTATAGGTTGAGCAGTTCGGCGGCAGTATCACGGATCTGCTTGAGCGCGCGCTTGCGTGCCTTGTCCCACTGGCCGCTGCCCAGTTTGTGCAGCGGCGCGGATTCCGGCGGCCCGCCGGAGTAGCGCGAAATCAGGAACAGTTGCGAAACCGGCACGTAGAGCTTGTCTGCGCCGACATATTCCAGCAGCAGGAACTCGGTTTCGCCTTCGCCGAAATCGAGGTTGATCAGGCCGCGATAGCGTCCGACGCCATGCTGCTCGTGCACCACCGGGTCGTTCTCGCGCAGCTCGGACAGGTCCTTGAGCATGCCTTCGGCACCGCGTGCCCGGCCCTTCTCACGGCGCCGTTCCTGGCGCACTTGGGTGGAATAGAGCTCGGTTTCGGTGATGACTGCGGTGCCGTCCAGGATAAAGCCGTTATGCAGCGGCGCCACCACCAGCATCAGCGGTTCGCTTGATGCAATAAACTGCGACCAGTCCTCGCACGGCTTGGGCCGCAGGCCATGTTCGGCCAGCAGTTGCAGCATGGTTTCGCGCCGCCCCAGGCTTTCGGCGGCAATCAGAACGCGGCTGCCAAAGTCCTGCAGAAAAGCTTGCAGCTTGTGCAGCGGATGGTCGGCGCGGCGCTCGATGTTGAGGTCGGGTAGGGACGAGACGCTATCGTCCAGGGAAAGTTGCAGCCGGGCGAAGCCATGGCTGGCGGTAAAGAACTCGTCAATCGGCACCAGCAGCCGTTGCGGCGGCAGGATGGGGCGTTCGCGGTCGTGGTCGAGCAGCCGGTGGCGCTGCTGGGTTTCCTGCCAGAAAGTTTGCGCCGCTTGATCCAGCTCGCCATGCAGGCATAGCACGGCGTTTTTTGGCAGGTAATCGAACAGTGTGGCGGTGTTTTCAAAAAACAGCGGCAGATACCATTCAATACCGCCCGACGCGATACCGTTGCTGATGTCCTTGTACAGGCGGCACTTGGAAGGGTCGCCCTCGAAGGTTTCGCGGAAATTCTGGCGGAAGCGCGCGATGCCTTTGTCATCCAGCGGGAATTCGCGCGCCGGCAGCAGGCGGATTTCGCCCACCGGGTAAAGGCTGCGCTGGCTGTCGACGTCGAAGGTGCGGATGGTCTCGATCTCGTCGTCGAACAGGTCGAGGCGGTAAGGCAGGGCGCTGCCCATGGGGAACAAATCCACCAGGCCGCCACGCACGGAAAATTCACCCGGCGACATCACCTGGCTGACATGGTGGTAGCCGGCCTCGGCGCACTGCCCACGTAGCGCTTCCAGATCGAGCTTTTGACCCTTCTTCAGCATAAAGGTATGCGCCGCCAGGAAGGCCTGCGGCGGCAGTCGTACCAGCGCGGTGCCGGCCGGGATGATGACCACGTCGCAGGCGTTCTGCGTGATCTGGTACAGCGTGGCCAACCGCTCCGAGACCAAATCCGGGTGCGGCGAGAAGTGGTCGTAGGGCAGGGTTTCCCAGTCCGGCAGCAGGTGGATGGCCAGTTGCGGCTCGAACCAGTGCATTTCATCCAGCAGGCGCTGCGCATCGGTGGCGCTGGCGCTGATGATGACCAACGGCTGTTTCAGGCTACGGGCAAGCCGCGCCAGTTCCAGGCTGTCGGCGCCGCGGCGCCGACCGGAAATACGTTCTGTTTTACCTAGGGCAGGGATGGGCAGGAGGGATGGCATAGTGGGGGTGAATTATAGCTGCCGGGGCGAGACTTCCAAAATAAAAACCCCGGCTCCCATCACGGCGGGCCGGGGTTTTCAGGTATTGCGTGGGGCTTACTTGGACAGCAGGCTGGCGATCTGGGCTTCCGCTTCTGCCCAGAAGGCAGTCGGGTCGCCGGCAAAACCGCTGCGTTCAGCGATGTAATAGGCTGCAACTTCGACCATGCGGTAGCGCTCTTCAGCACCAGGTGCGGCGATGACCTTCTTGGCGGCGGCGGCTTTTTTAGGAGCAGCCGCCGCCTTGGTCTTGGTGGCGCTGTCGGCGCTGCTCTTTTTGGCAGCAGCGGGTTTGGCGGCGGGGGCTGCCTTTTGGGCGGCCGGTTTGGTTTTGGCTTCAGCCATGGTGGCTCCTTTCAGGTACAAAATTAAGGCAATAATGACACTTTAGTGCGCCAATGTTGCAATAATGTTAAAAAATATATGAAAAATCAAATAGTTCCGCACTTTTCCGGCGGTGGGTGGCATTTCATAAAGTCTGCCTCCACCTTTTTTAGCATAGGCAAGCAACAGCCGGGCAACACAAAAACAAGCAATTTTCGTTCTTGCAGAGGGCTTGCTCGGCTTGACTTTGCGACGGGCCTAAACGGTGCCGCCAACCGTCAGGCCGTCGATGCGCAACGTTGGCTGGCCGACCCCGACTGGGACGCTCTGCCCCTCCTTGCCGCAGGTGCCGACACCGCTGTCCAGCGCCATGTCGTTGCCGATCATGGAGACGCGCGTCAGCACGTCCGGGCCGTTGCCGATCAGGGTGGCACCTTTCACCGGATAGGTCAACTTGCCGTCCTCGATCATCCACGCTTCGGCAGCGGAAAACACGAATTTGCCGCTGGTGATATCCACCTGGCCGCCGCCGAAATTGACCGCATACAGGCCTTTTTTTACTGAGCGAATGATTTCTTCCGGCGATTTGTCGCCGTTGAGCATGACAGTGTTGGTCATGCGCGGCATCGGAATATGGGCGTAGGATTCGCGCCGTGCGTTGCCGGTGCGCGCCACGCCCATCAGGCGGGCGTTGAGGCTGTCTTGCAGATAGCCTTTCAAAATACCGTTCTCGATTAGCACGGTGCGCTGCGTGGGCGTACCCTCGTCGTCGATGTTGAGTGAGCCGCGCCGGTCGGCAATGGTGCCGTCGTCTACTACGGTCACGCCAGCGGACGCGACTTTCTGCCCGATGCGGCCGGAGAAGGCGGAGCTGCCCTTGCGGTTGAAATCGCCTTCCAGCCCATGACCAATGGCCTCGTGCAGCAAGATGCCGGGCCAGCCGGAGCCAAGCACTACGGTCATTTGCCCGGCCGGGGCAGGGCGCGCGTCGAGGTTGGTGATGGCCTGATGCACGGCCTGCTTGGCATACTCGTGCAATATGTCATCGCTGAAATAGCCGTAGTCAAAGCGTCCACCGCCGCCAGACGAGCCTTGCTCGCGCTTGCCGTCAGTTTCTGCGATGACCTGGATAGAGACGCGCACCAGCGGGCGGATATCTGCCGCCATCATGCCGTCGTGGCGCGCAATCAGCACCACCTCGTATTCGCCAGCCAGCGAGGCCATCACTTGGGTGACGCGCGGGTCGAGATCGCGCGCGTACTTTTCCAGCCGCTCCAGCAGTTTGACCTTGGCTTCATCGCTCATGGAGGCGATGGGATCATGCGGCAGGTAGAGGCGCGGCGCCTCGCTGCGCTGCATGGCCTGGGCGCTGTGTTCGCTGCCTTGCGCGGCGATGGCGCGCGTGGCCAGCGCCGCCTGTTGCAGCGCAGGCAGGTTGATGTCGTCGGAATAGGCGAAAGCGGTCTTCTCGCCGCTGACGGCACGCACGCCCACACCCTGGTCGATACTGAAACTTCCCGACTTGACCTGACCTTCCTCCAATCCCCAGCTTTCGGCGCGGCTATACTGGAAATATAAATCGGCGTAATCCACCTGGTGCGACAGGATGCTGCCCAGCACGCCTTGCAGCGCGTGGTGGTCGAGCTGGTAAGGGGCGAGCAGGGTGTCGGTTGCCGTAGTGAACAAGGTGCCCGGTTCGGGGCTGGAGGCAGAGGGTAGGGTATCGTTTTTCATCAGTTTTTCACCACGGAGGACAGACAACAGAATCCTCTCTGTGTTCTCCGTGCGCTTCGTGGTTAAGGGGTTAACACTCGTGTAATGTGCGGTGCTGCAGCGCCGGCAGGCTCTGGCGCAAGCTGGCCTGGTAGGCCGGATTCATGCCGGCGATGACCACGCCGGAGCCGCGTGGCAGACGGTCCAGCACCACGCCCCAGGGGTCGACGATCATGCTGTTGCCATGGGTTTCGCGGCCGGAAAGGTGATAGCCGCCCTGCGCCGGCGCTAGCACATAGCACAGGTTTTCGATGGCACGGGCGCGTACCAGGGTTTCCCAGTGTGCTTTGCCGGTGGTGTCGGTGAAGGCAGAGGGCACCACGATCAGATCAACTTCGCCCATGGCGCGGTAGAGTTCAGGGAAGCGCAGGTCGTAGCAAATGGACAGGCCAATCACGCCCAGCGGCGTTTCCAGTACCACCACGCCTTCGCCCGGTTCTATGGTGTCGTTTTCGTGGTAATGCTCGTTGCCAAGGTCGAGATTGAACAAGTGGATCTTGTCATAGCGCGCGGCCAGCTTGCCGTGCGGGTCGTAGACCAGGCAGGAGTTGTACACCTTGTTGGGCACAGGTGATTGCAGTGGCACCGAGCCGCCGATCAGCAAGATCTGGTGCTTTTTCGCCATTCTGGACAGGAAGCGCTGGATCGTGCCATTGCCTTCTTCCTCGCGCGCCTTGACCTTGTCGGTATCCTGCAGGCCCATGATGGCGAAATATTCCGGCAATGCCACCAGTTTGGCACCCTGATGGGCGGCGATTTCGATCAGGCGTTCCGCCTCGCTCAGGTTGGCCGAGACATTGGGGCCGGAAGCCATCTGAATGCCGGCGATCTTGACGATGCCGGGGGCGGTGGCCTTGTCAACCTTGGACAGTTTTTGGTTTTTTGCGCGCGATTTGATGGGCATGTCGATTCCGTGCTGTATTTACTGGTTTTTTTAGATCATACCTCAATTGCCAAACGGCGACGCCTCTGGCGGCGGCTCGACCGGGACTTTTTTGGAACTGATTTCCTGCGGGTCGGACCAGGTGCCGGTGACATCAAATTCGTAAGCAGCCAGTTTATCTGCCGGGTTTTGCAATATTTTTTGGGCAATCCAGGCGGCGGCGCCCACCGCCGGCCCGCCAGCAAAGGCAGCCAGCGACAGGCTACCGGTCAGCGCCGGCGTCACCTTGACATGCAGGTTTTGCGTTTCCTTGACCAAATTGGTTTCGCCTTGCATTTCCACCTTGGCGGCAGCACCCTCCAGGCGGAATTTTTCAATTTGCACGATGCCTTGCTTGGCGACTAGCCTGGAATCAATCTTGTCGAAGCTAAAGCCATTGCTGAACACGTCGCGGAAGTCAAAGGTCAGCCGGCGCGGCAGGTTTTGCAGGCTGAGGATGCTGAACAAGCGGCCGACGCCGGGCTGGATTTTCAAAATTTGGCCATCTTCAGCGGAGATGGACAAATTGCCGTCCAGGATGGAAGGGTCATAAGCATGGATCAAGCCTGGCCACCTGAGTTGCCCGCTGATCTGGCCCTTGCCGCCTTTAAAGCTATCGGGCTTGTTGTAGCGATCCATGGTTTTGCCAATGTCGCTGATGGTCCAGGTTAGGTTAAAGCTGGTGGCGGGATTGGTCTTCCAGTTTTGCACTTTGCCGTCCATGACCAAGGTGCTGTCCGAGTTGCTGACAACCACTTTTTCAATATTCCAGTCGCTCCCCTGCGGATTGGCGATCACCTCCAGCTTGCCCAGCTTCTTGTCCGGCATGTTGAATTCTTCCGCCACCACGTCGAGTGCCGGATATTCGCTTTCCTTTTGTGCTTGCACCGGCGCGGCGCTTAGCTTGGGTGGCGCCAGTGATGGCACGCTCAACGATTTCAGGCGCGCTACCACCTTGTCGCGGCCGGGGTTGTGCTGCAGCTGTACTTCGCCATTGATTTCATCGGATTGCAGAGTTCCCTTCCAGCCTTCGGTAATGGCGTTGGCGTTGATTTTCAACGCGTTGACACGGCGGTTGAACATATCCAGCGTGCCGATGGAAAGGTTGATGGTGCTGATGCCATCGGTGGCTTTGCCATCCGGGGTGCCGTCGGCAAAAGGCAGCCATTGGTTGACGTCAAGATGGGCGATCTGGCCTTTGAGGCCGAGGCCGGGTTTTGCCGGAATCTCGGCATTGCCACCAAAATTGATTTCGCCGCGCTCAATGCGCATATTGCCGGCTTGCATCCGCCGCAGCAGTTTTGCGCTGGCGAGCTTGCCCAGGCTGGCACTGATCAGTTCCGGCTGGGCATCCTGCGTTTTTTTCTCGATGGAAAGTGGCAAGGCGTCTGCGCCGGCTTTGTTGAAAGGCTCCGGCAGGCTGGAGGAAAGCCCCACCAGCGAGGATTTAATGAGGACGTTGCTTTGTCCCTTGCGCATGTTGATTTCGGCATTCCAGTCGGCCGCGCCGTACAGCTTGTCAAGCAAGGGGGACTGAATAAGCTGGCGCAGGTTGTTGTCGCTCAGGCGCCCTTGGGCGCTGACGTGCACCAAGCCGCCCGTGCCGCTTTCCAGGCTGAATTGCATGGGGCCGCCAAACACCTGGGCGGAAATGTTCTGTGCCCGTAGCGATGACTCGGTGAAATCAAGACGGCCGTTGATGCCCTCCAGGGTCGGCACGTCTTCGCTGCCGAATAGACGGCCGTTGCTGAGCAGATAACTACCCTTGATTTTGCTGCCGACTCCATCAGTGTCCAGGGGGATATCCAGGTCCAGCAATAGCTTGCCGCTGCCACTGGCTTGCATGTGCTCGGTGAAACGGTCTATTGCACCGAGTATCGGGCTGTTGTTGACATAATTGATGGCTTCTTGCGCCGGACTTTGCAGCTCGCCGGTCAGCTTCAGCACCGGGTGGTCGGCGTCCAGGTCGGGGATCACGGCCTTGGCTTGGACAATGCGGTTGCCCAGCAGGTGACCTTGGTTGGAGATCAATTCCATTCGCTGTCCCTGGAACAGCAGGCTGGCCTGCATGTCCTCCACCCGTGGCCAATTGTCTGCGTAATCCAGCAAGCCTTGGCTGAGCGTGCCTTTGATCTGGAACAGACCATGTTTGTTGTCAGCCCAGGGGAATTGATCCAGGTTGCCCCTGACGATAATGGCTGTGTCGCTGCTCTTGCCGGCCAGCACCGAGGTGTCCAGCCAGTGCAGGGTGTCCTTGCTGAGTGTCTTGGGATAATAGAACGGTCCATATTTGGCGTCGGCGCGGCTAATTTTTCCGCTCAGGTCGATTTCTCCGCTACCGTTGCCGCTGTGCTGGTAGCTGGCATTGAACACCCCCGCCAAGTGCGGATTGGCGATGTTCAGCGCGTTCACCTTAAGCGCCAGTTTGCCACCCTGGTACGTCCATTCGATTTTTCCATCCAGCTGGTTGCCCGGGATCGGCCAGCGCAATATGTCTTTCAGGTCGAGCTGCGCCTTACTGGTTTCCAGCCGCAGCGTGCCGCTATCCTGGCTGGCGTCCACGCTGCCGGCGAGGCCGGAAAATCCGGGGATATGCTGGTAAGGATTCATACCCAGCTCGCTGAAGCGGCTACGCAGGCCATATTGCGCCAGGCCGGAAGCATCGCCGGACCAGCTGAAATGCAGTTGCTGCAAGTGGCCGCGTGGCGCGATTTCGCGCAGTTTATCCAGCCAGGCATCCTCCAGCGGCAGCGTCGCGGTATAGGCGGCCACCTGTTCCAGGCGGATGTCGTCCAGGCTGATATCGCCGTTGCTCGTCGGCTTGCCATCTACCATACGGGTGTTGACGCGCACCGCGCCATCGCGGATATCAAAGCCATCGGCGCCCAGTAATCTCAGACTGCCGCTCAAGTTGATCGAGTTGTCGCCGTTTGCCGCGCGCTGATAGCCGCCGCTGACGGCACCGGTCATGTAGGAACCGCTGAAGGCAAGCTTGGAAACTTTCACATCCAGTTGGCCCTTATTCAGCTTCCAGCTGACCCGGCTGCTCAACTGGTCGGCGGGAATGGTCTGGTTTAGCTTGCCGACGATATCCACGCGTGCATTGCTGGCGTCCAGCGCCAGGGTGCCGCCGTCCTGGCTGGCATCCACGCTGCCGGCCAGTCCGGCAAAACCGGGCAGATCGGCGTAGGGATTGATTCCCAGTTGGCTGAAGTGGCTGCTCAGGCCGTATTGGGTCAGCTTGGAGTCGTTGCTCGACCAGCTCAAATGCAGTTGTTGCAGCTTGCCCTTGGGCGACAATCCACGAAGCTTTTCCAGCAGGTCTGGCTGCAGCGGAAAAGAGCTTGCCAGGGTGGTAAGTTGTTCCAGGTCGGCACTATCCAGGCTGACATCACCCGTGTTAACCGGCTTGCCCTGGACTTGGCGCGTGCTTAAGTTGACTTTGCCGTTCTGGATGTTGATGCCGTTAGCGGTGAGCAGGCTGAGCTGCTGGGCCTGGATTTCCTGGCCGTCCTGCAAGCGTTTCCAGGCCAGGTGGCCGGCAAAATTGCGCAGCGAAGCCAGCGGTAGGTTCTGGCCAAGGTGGGCGACGACATTGTCCAGTTGCAGGTCGGCGGTGACGGCATCCGCCTGCTGCCGGGAAAATTCCAGCCATAACTGTGCCGCGCCGTGACCTTGGCGAATGTCGAATGGGTAGGACACCCAAGCGCTCCAGGCGGCAAGGTCGGTACCTTCCAGGCGGGCGTAAATCGTGCCTTTCCACTGTTCCGGGTGGCTGACGTCTTCACCGGTCAAGCTGCCGCGAATGTCTATCGGCTTGGAAGATCCGGCGGACGGCGTGGCTTGCAGGCCGAAATGGTGGCGTTCCAGCACGCTCTCCCAGATCGAACTGGACAGGCGCAGCGAGAGCTTTTCCAGCGCCAGCGGCGGCGCACCGCGGAAATCATCCTGCCACAGCACCGAGGCGTCAAGGATATCCACCTGCGACTGGCGCAGCAGCCAGTTGGGAAATTCCGGGTGGGATGGGCCACTCATGGAAATTCCGGCGACATAAATAGTGCCGTCTTGCTCGCGGCGCACCGTGAGTATCGGCTTATGCATTACCAGTTTTGCCAGCCGCACCTCGCCCACCGCCAGGCTCAGCCAGGAAGGCTGGGCCTCGATATATTCCAGCGTCAATGCCGGGCGGTTCTGGGTGTCGTACAGGTCAACATTGAATAGTTCGATGTTAGGCCGCAGGCCGTGCCAGCCCGCCTTGATGTCGCCGATGGTGACCTTGAGTCCGATGGACTTGCTGGCTTGCTGTGCGATGGCGTCTTTTTGCTGATTGATTTGCGGTAGGACGTAATAACGCAACCCCAGCAGCAGAAGCGTGGCCGTGATGACGCCCGCCCATAGCAGGTAAGTGACGGCGTTATACAGCCAAACCAAGGATCTTTTTATCATGGACGGGATTTTACTTGCACCGGCGCCATCACGCCATTTGAAAACGCAGGTTTAGCTTCCTGCCGGACTATCGACTGCCCCTTTTGGTGTTGAGCTTGGCATCGAACTTTTCTTTGTGGATGATAAAGCGCTCGTGCCGCCCCTTGGAAATCAAGTCCACGCCGTCGTGGGCTTCGACGGTAAACACCAGTTTTCTCCCCTCGACTGCGATCAGTTCTACTGTTGCCGTTACCTCCAGGCCAGGTGGGGTGGCAGCCTCGTGGCTGACGTTGATGTGGGTTCCCACCGTTTGTTCATGCGGCCAGTCCAAGTGTGGGTTGATCGCCTTGATGCAGGCCCATTCGAGCAAGCCGACCAGGAAGCCGGTGGCAAAAACCTCGGGCATGGCCACGAATTCTTCCGCCTCTGGATAGAGCGCCGGAACGGTTTTCGAGGGCGGCACAATGAACTTGTGCTGGTAGCGGATGCCGGGTTTCAGCGTTTCCTTCATCGTCAGCTCTTGTGCGGGATCACATCGTGAATATCAATCGCCACCAGCGATAACCTTTTGAACGGTTTATTGAACAGCAGTTTGGGATAGACGCGCCGTTGGGTCGGTAGCGACAGGCCGGAAAACTGCCGGTATGCCGCGCAAAAATGCGCGGCATTGGCCCAGGAACCCACCACCTCGGCCGTGTAGTCATGCCGGCGCAGATGCCAGTTGTCGTCGAAATAGAAGTCCTGCTGTTCGCAATGCGTTGGGAATCCTGGCGGAAACCTGACCGTCAGTTTTTTCAAGCCGCCCGGCGCAGTATTGCTTGGCCCTTCGACTTCGACCCCCGTACTTAAAAACAGGAACGGCATGGTCATGTAGTTCCACATGGCATAGCCGCAGAAATAGGCAAAATCCAGCGCATCCCAATAAAACAAACGCCGCCAACGGCGAAACATGGCGCGTGGATTGTTGCTGGTTTGCAGCACCTGGCCTGACGCATCCTGGATTTCCACCAAATCCTCGCCGTGAAACTTGGCAACCTGCCCCGGGGCTGGGTAGTCGTGGATAGTCAGTTCCGGTTTTGTGGTGCTGATGGTCAGGCGGATATGCTTCAGCGGCGGTACCCATTTGGAGGTAAACAGGAAGCCGCTGGCCGACATCTCGACCTCGATGATATTGAGCGAGCGCCAGTAGTCCAGCCCGTCGTGTGCCGCCATGATCTCGCTTAATTCATCCGGCATGGAACCTCCATTCAATACAAGGCAAAATCGGCTGCATAGTTGATTGGCTTTATGTGGTCGGGGCCACTTTTCTGCAAATGTAAGCGCCGATAAAGGTTTCCAGCAAACTTAGCGGAACGGCATAAAGCAGAATGGCGCTGGGCAGCACGTTCATGTTCCAGATCACCACCCACATCAAAACAAATCCCATCAGCCAGCTGATAAGCGCCGTTTGGATAAGGCCAAACTTCCTGGAAACGAAATAAATGCCCATGGCAAACAAGAATCCCCAGGCCATCCATACCATGCCATTCAGCGGCGAAGATGGGAAAACCAGGCCCAGCGATTGGTAATAGTCCACCCAATAGTGTTTTAGAAGCACCTCGTTTCTCAGAAATTCGGAGGCATTCACCCAAATTCCGGCGAGTATGACGGCAAAAATGCTACGAGATGGCAGGCTCATGATAGCTCCTTAAATAACTGGCCTGGCTCAAACCAGGTGTAGCCCGCATGCAATGCGGGGTTGGCGTAAAAGTGCAGTCGGAGAACCCCGGATTACGCCTTCGGCTCCATACGGGCTACGCTTGCTTTCAACGAAACAATGGTTAAGCACTTCCGTAAAGCTCTGAAATATCCATAAAGATGAGGTATTCCGTTATCAGGTTTTCGCGAACGCTGAGGATGTCTGCAAATGGTACGCGCAAAGTACTGGAGTCATGTCGCGTGTACGTCACGTTGCCGTGACATAAAACTGCGTCTTCCTCATCCCATGCCCTCTCGACGTCATGGTGCAGGCCTTTGATACTCAGAAAGAAGCCACCGACGGCCTCGCGTACTGCATTTTTGCCGATAACCGGATTTGCGTTTCCAAACCTGAACGAGACATCATCGGCCAAGAAGGCCGCAAATCCGTCTGCATCCATATCATCTATGGTCTTGAATAATTGCCTTACCCAGTCCGCTTGCTTCATTACCTATTCCTTTTCCTTCTTACGTGGTTAGTGTTGAAGCTACCCCGAGATAGTTGTCGGCGCGTCCCCTCGAGCGAATATAAGGGACTTCCCCCACTCAGAATGGCAACTGGGTGCCAAGATTGAGTTTTCACGTGTTCAATCTGAAAGAGGGAGGAAGTCATGCAGAATGTTACGACAATTGGAATTGATCTGGCAAAGGAAGTGCTAGCCGTGTGTGCCATGGATGTCACAGGAGCAGTGGTCTACAGCAAGGTCATGAAGCGCGACGCCTTTATCTCCTGGGCCGAGCAGTTGCCACCCAGCACGGTGGTGATGGAAGCCTGTGGCTCCGCCCACCATTGGGGCCGCTGGTTTGCCGCGCGCGGCCACACCGCCAAACTGATCGCTGCCGAATTCGTGCAACCGTTCCGTAAGAGCAGCGCCGCCAAGAACGACCGCAACGACGCCGAAGCCATCGCCATCGCTTCCCGGCAACCCACCATGCGCTACGTTGCCATCAAAAGCGTCGAGCAACAAAGCATCCTTGCCTGGCACCGCATGCGCGAAGGCTGGAAGGAAGAACGCACCGTACTTCTCAACCGGCTGCGTGGCCTACTAGGTGAATTCGGCCACTGGCCCAGCCGTAGCGCCGACAAACTCATCCGTGCCCTACCGGTGTTAAGCGAAGATCACACGCTACCGGAAGGCATGCGATCCATCCTCATGGAAGCACAACAGCAACTCCATGCCATCCACGAACGCCTTGCCCGCTGTGACCAGCACATTGTCCAGCACGTTAAAAGCCAGCCCCAAGCCACCCGCATCCAGGCCATGACTGGCATCGGCACCCTCACCGCCAGTGCAGCCACTGCCACCGTTGTTGACGCCAAACACTATCGCAACGGCCGGCAGTTTGCCGCCTGGCTCGGGCTGGTGCCGCGCCAGATGAGTTCTGGCGGCAAGACCAAACTCGGACGCATCAGCCGGCGTGGAGACGCCTACCTCCGAAGCCTATTGGTGCAAGGCGCCAGAAGCACCCTGCAAAGCGCCCTCAGGCAAGCGCCGGACAAAGCCGACCGACTACAGCGCTGGATCGTCACCCTGTACGGGCGGGTGGGCTACCACAAGACGCTGGTCGCCATTGCCAACAAACACGCCCGAGCTATCTGGGCCATGCTGGCAAGAGATGAAGCCTATGACCCGCAGGCATGGCAAAGGGGCAACCTCCAGAACGCCTGAGAGAGGAGTAGCACTCAAAACCGAGCAGCAGACTGCAAGAGGAGCGATAGCTAAAGAGGTGAGACCGAGTACTGGGAGAACCTGACTAACCTGATGGCCGGCGAAAGAACGGGGAAGCCTGATCAGCGACCCTGGCCAGGCCGATGAATGAATGAGGTCCCGGTGCGCGGCTAATATCATGGCCCGCGAAGCAACATTGATCCGCAACAAGGCCGACTAGAGAGATGCAGTCTGATCCTTGAGCTATTGGGTTCTTGCAGTGAAGTGAAGAAGTGGAATCGAGGTACCCCGCCCCCGGCAAAGCCGGGTGTCAGGATTATTTTGCTTGACGGGAGGGGGAAGTCTCTAGAGATGGGTTAGCACGAGGCGTTTAATTGCAGGCCCATATGCTTTGCCAAGTAGTAACCGCTCCATCGCTTCGCCAAAAGATTTTCCCCCGAGGTAGAGTTGTTCGTCTGGATCAGTGAAGAAGTAGTACTGCCCTTTGCTATCGACGAACACCATCATGTGGTCGTTGTGTGCGTCCGCTATCGCATACAAAGGAGGTAATGCGTTTTTCCACGGCGCGACTACAATGTGTTTTTGTTCTTTCGGTTTCTTAAAGAAGCGAATATTGCTACTTGCGTATTCTTGCCCAAGGCCGCATTGACCCACCTCAAGCCCACCGAATTGATCAAAGATTGAGTTGGCCACATCTGCCGCGCTCTCTCCTGCCTCCAGCACTTTGTAAGGCTGACCTGCAAAGCCGGCAGCCTCAAAGAATGCGCGAATGGTCGGTGGAATTGAGTTCATAGCGTCTAACGAATGAAAGGGACTTCCCCGTCCCGAGGTAGCCGCGGATTGCGGCGAACGGCATCAAGGTGCCAAGATGGGTTGTTAGCTCTCATCACATGACTCGAAAGGGGAAATCCATGGCCATTATTACCGTAGGAATCGATCTTGCCAAGAATGTGTTTGCTGTTCATGGCGTCAATGAATCAGGCAAGGCCGTATTGGTCAAGCCCAAGGTGGCACGTGGGCAACTGCTGGAACTCATCGCCAGCCTGCCGCCCTGCTTGATAGAGATGGAAGCCTGTAGCGGCGCCCACCACTGGGCACGGCTGTTCCGGCAGCACGGTCATGAAGTCAGGCTGATCGCCCCCAAGTTCGTCGCCCCCTACCGCATGAGCGGCAAGCGCGGCAAGAACGATGCGGCGGATGCCGCCGCCATCTGTGAAGCCGTCACCCGCCCCAACATGCGCTTCGTCCCCATCAAGGACATCGAACAGCAAAGCCTGCTCTGCCTGCACCGCGCACCCGGCAGGGATTCATCGAAGAACGCACCGCGCTCTACAACCGCATCCGTGACTGGCTATGCCTGTCAGAGGGCCTGCTCATACAGGTATCTTTCCGAGTGTTGTCCCCACAACACTTGAAGAAAGGAAAAAGCATGAGCAGGTTTGCAAGAGCATCGCATGTCATCTGGCATTGTCAATATCACATGGTATGGGTACCGAAGTATCGCTACCGGATACTGCAAGGACCGGTAGGAAAAGAGGTATACAAATGCATCATGGTGTTTTGCCAGCAGTTGGGATGTGAAGTGGTCGAACTCAATGTACAAGCTGACCACGTACATCTGCTGGTCAAGATACCGCCAAAGCATTCGGTATCGGAATTGATGGGAATCTTGAAAGGACGGACGGCGATTCGGTTGTTCAGCAGCCTTCCGTTTCTGAAGAAACGCCCCTATTGGGGCAATCATTTCTGGGCGCAAGGCTACTGTGTGGATACGGTTGGCCTGAACAGCGAGATGATCCAGAAATACGTGTGGTTTCAGGAAAAAGGAAGATCAGCATCAGGAACAGCTGCGACTGAAGCCGGACAAAGCGCCTTCTCGGAAGGCGCGCTAGGTGTGCTCCCCTCTGGGGAGCGTAAGACAAAACCACGTTCTATGAACGTGGTTCATTTATTTAATCCCTGCTGGTTCAATTCCCTGCCCCTTGGGGCGAAGGCCGGCTGAAAGCCGGCGGATTGAAGGGCGCAGTTAATACCCCGTGGCTTGCCGCGAGGTGCTTTTTGTATAGCGGTCGTCCACTTCGCCAACAAAAATGGCGAACCGTTTGGCTCGCCATTTTTGTTTGGGCCATCCCCCCCGTCGCCTGTGGTATAGTCACCGCTTTTAAAAATCCTGCTGGAAGACTAGCGGTTTGCGCTTACCTGCTTTTCCGGCAATCGTAGCAAGAAGGTTAATCGTTTATGTTGGATATATTTCGCGAGCATTCCAAAGGCTGGCTGGCCAAACTGATTCTGGCACTAATCACGGTTCCTTTCGCCTTGTGGGGGATTGATTCCTACCTGCAAGGGGCTGGTTCCAATGTCGCCGTGGCCAAAGTAGATGGGCAAGGCATTACCGTGCAGGAATACGGCAATGCCATGCAATCCATGCGCAACCGCTTGCAGACTGAAGGCAAGACTGATCCGGCGCTACTGGAGGATCCTGCGCTCAAGCAATCGGTACTGGATCGCCTGATTACTTCACGTGTGCTGGCCGCCGAAGTCCGCCGTGCCAATTTTGTTATCAGTGACGAGCAGCTGGGCAAGGTGATCCTGGAAATGCCGGAGTTCGCGCAGAACGGCAAATTCTCGCAGGAGACGTATGACAGCGTGCTCAAGCAGAACAACCTGACGCCGACGCAGTTCGAGGCGCGCATGCGTAACGAGATGCTGACGCAAAAACTGCGTGAAGGCGTGATGGCGACAGCGTATGCGCCGCACGCGGTGGCGGACAACCTGATCCGGGTGGAGCGGCAACAGCGCGAGGTCAGTACTGCGGATATCAAGGTCGCTGATTTTCTGGCCCAGGCCAAGGTGGATGCGGCGCAGGTGCAGGCTTATTACGACCAGCACAAGGATAAATTCCGGGTGCCGGAACAGGTCAAGATCGAATACCTGGCGTTCTCCTCGAATAACCTGATTGCTTCGGTGCAAGTGTCGGATGACGAAGCCAGGAAGTTCTACCAGGAAAATGCCGCCAAATTCCAGGGCGACGAGCAGCGACGTGCCAGCCACATCCTGATTGCGTTTGGCGGTAAGGGCGATGCTGCCGCCAAGAAAGCGGCGTACGACAAGGCGGAAAGCGTGTTGGCGGAAGTCAAAAAGAATCCGGGCAAGTTTGAAGAACTGGCCAAGAAATATTCCCAGGATCCCGGTTCGGCGGAGAAGGGCGGTGACCTTGGTTTATTCGGACGCGGCGCCATGGTCAAGCCATTCGAGGATGCCGTATTCAGCATGAAGCCGGGAGCGGTGAGCGACCTGGTGGAATCCGATTTCGGCTACCACATCATCAAGCTGACCGAGATCAAGGGCCAGGCGCAAACCTATGACGACGTGAAAGTCCAAATTCGTGCCGAACTGCTGAACCAGAAGTCGCTGGCCAAGTTTGCCGAGCAGGCGGAAAACTTCAATAACATGGTGTACGAGCAGTCGGACAGCCTGCAACCAGCGGCCAAGGCCTTTAACGTGCCAGTGCAGACCAGTCAGTGGCTGAGCCGTGCCGATGCCATGAAGTTCTTCAAGAGTGACAAGCTGGTCAATGCCATTTTTTCTGACGAAGTGCTGAAGAACAAGCGCAATACCGAAGCGGTCGAGGCGGCACCCAATACTCTGGTGGCGGCCCGCGTGGTCGAATACAAGCCCGCTGCGCCGCGTAGTTTTGCCGAGGTTGCACCGTCGCTGGAAGAATACCTCAAGCGCGAGCAAGCTTTTGATCTGGCGGTCAAGCAGGGGGAAGCCGATCTGGCGCAATTGCGTGCGGGCAAGGAAGTGGCTGGCCTGGACTGGATTCCGCCGGTCATCATCGCCCGCGACAACGCACAAGGCCTGAATGACGGTGTGATGGGTCAGGCGTTCAAGGTGAATGCCGGCAAGCTGCCGGCTTACGGCGGGTTGGCTAGCCAAGGTAAGGGCTATACTCTGATCCGCGTGAGCCGGGTTGACAGTGCCGCGCCACAGGACGAGGCCGAGAAGGTCAAGTCGCAGAACGAAGTGCGGGCGGCGCTGGCCGCCGAATATCAGGCGGCTTATCTCGCCTCGCTCAAGCACAAGGCCGACATTATCGTTAACAGGCAACTGCTGAGTGCTGGCACGCAGCAGTAAGCGTGGGCTAGGAGAGTGCTAAGTAAAAGGGGCGGAATTTTCGCCCCTTTTGTCTTGATGCTGGCCCTTTTGTCGTAATGCTGGCGACTGGGCTATTTACTCTACTGTAGCCGCCGCCGTAATGTTGAAGCCGCCGTCCACATAGGTGATCTCGCCGGTGACGCCGCTGGCCAAGTCGCTGCACAGGAAGGCGGAGACGTTGCCGACCTCTTCAATCGTCACGCTACGGCGTAGCGCGGCGTGCTTATCGTTGAAGGCGATCATCTTGTCGAAGCCGGCGATACCGGAAGCGGCCAAGGTCTTGATCGGGCCGGCGGAGACGGCATTGACGCGGATGCCCTTGGGGCCCAGGCTTTGCGCCATGTAGCGTACGTTGGCTTCCAGGCTGGCCTTGGCTACGCCCATCACGTTGTAGTTTGGCATGGTACGTTCGGCGCCGAGATAACTGATGGTCAACAAGGCGCCATCGCGTCCCTGCATCATGGGTAGGCCAGCCTTGGCCAGTGCGGCAAAACTGTAGGAACTGACGTCGTGGGCGATGCGGAAGTTATCGCGCGTCACACTGTCCAGGTAGTCGCCGGTCAGGGCGTCGCGCGGCGCGAATGCCACAGAGTGCACGATAATGTCGAGGCCGTCCCATTTGTTGCCCAGCGTGGCGAACAGAGCGTCAATCTGCGCGTCATCGGAAACGTCACACGGCAGCACAATATCGGAGTTGAATTCGGCGGCCAGCTTGGTGACGCGATCCTGAAACTTTTCCATCTGGTAGGTAAAAGCCAGTTCGGCGCCTTCACGCTTCATCGCCTCGGCGATGCCGTAAGCAATGGAGCGGTTGCTAAGTAGGCCGACGATCAGTGCACGCTTGCCGGTGAGAAATCCCATAATTATTCAATCCTTTACTTGTTTGATCTGGGGTCGAGCGCATCGCGCAACCCTTCGCCGAGCAGATTATAACCCAACACCGTGAGCAGGATGGCCATGCCGGGGAACAGCGACAGCCACCAGGCGAACTCGATGTACTCCTTGCCGTCGGTCAGGATATTGCCCCAGGAGGCATCCGGCGGCTGTACGCCGAGGCCGAGAAAGCTCAAGCCGGATTCCACCAGCACCGCGCTGGCCACACCCAGCACCGTGCTGACGATGACCGGGGTCAGGCTATTCGGTAATAAGTGACGGAAAATCAGGCGCCCGTTCTTGGCGCCCAGGGTTTGCGCCGACAGCACGAATTCACGTTCGCGTAGGCTCAAGAATTCCGCCCGCACCAGCCGCGTGACGCCCATCCAGGAGGTGAGGCCAATCACAATCATGATGTTCCAGATCGATGGCGTGAGGAAGGCGATGACGGCCAGGATGAGGAAGAAGGTCGGGATGGATAGCATCACGTCCACCAGGCGCATGATGACGGTATCCACCCAGCCGCGGTAAAAGCCAGCCAGCGCCCCCAGCACCACGCCGATGGCGGTGGCGATACCGACCGCGACAAAGCCCACCAGCAGAGAGATGCGCGCGCCGAACAACATGCGCGAGAACACGTCGCGCCCCAAGCCGTCGGTGCCCATCCAGTGGCTGGAGGAGGGCGGCAACAAGATGGCTCTGACGTTAATGGCATCAGGGTCGTAGGGCGCTATCAGCGGTGCCAGCAAGGCCAGCAGCAGCACCGCGGCGATGATGGCGAAGCCCCAGCGGGCGAGCGGATTGGATAGCGCCTTCATCCGCCCACCCCGCGCCGCACGCGTGGGTCAGCCCAGGCATAAGCCACGTCCGCCAGCAGGTTGCCGATCAGGGTGAGCGCCGCGCCTATGGTGAGGATGCCCATGATGACCGGGAAATCGCGCATCAGGACGGCGTCGTAAAACAGCTTACCCATGCCGGGAATGGCGAACAGTGATTCGGCGATGACCGAGCCGCCGATCAGGCCGGGGATGGACAGGCCAAGAATGGTGATGAGCGGCAGCAGCGCGTTGCGCAAGGCGTGGCGGTAGACCACGGTGTTTTCCGGCAAGCCCTTGGCGCGCGCCGTGGTGATGTAGTCCTGGTGCAGCACATCCAGCATGCCATTGCGTACGAACAGGGAAATGCCAGCCAAGCCGCCCAGTGCCGAGATGAACACCGGGATGGCAAGATGCTTGGCCAGATCCCATAATTGCACAGGCAAGGAGAGATAGAGATAAAAGTTAGCCCATAGCGGCACGTGAATTGCCACTTGTAAGCTGGCCTTCTCGTAGCCTAGGCTGTGCAGGCCGGAAATCGGCAGCCAGTTGTGCGCAACGCCCAGCCAGTACATCAGCAGTAGCGCTAGCCAGAAACCGGGCATGGCGAAGCCGATAAAAACGAATACGGTAATCGCCCGATCCGGCGGCTTGTTCTGGTTAAGCGCGGAAATCACGCCCAGCGGCAGCGCGACGACGATGATCAGGCTCAGGCTGAGCAGGTTGATCAGCAGCGTGATCGGCAGCGCTTCCTGGATCATGCCTTTGTGGACTTCCCCCTTGTCGTCCTTATGTTCCAGCAATACCGGGCGCTGGTGGCTGGCAAACGAGGTGCCAAAATCCAGTGTCGCCATGCGTTTCAGCCACAGGCCGTATTGGACGATCAAGGGTTCGTCCAGGTGGTAGATCTGGCGTAGTTTCTGGCGCGATTCCTCACTGGCCTTGGGATTGAAGCTGGCCTCGGTGCTGGTAATGTCACCCGGCGCCAAGTGCATGATGAGGAAGGAAATCAGGCTGATACCGACCAGCAGCGGCACCATCCAGAACAGGCGTTTGAGCAGATAGCGGGTCAACTCCCCCTCCCCAACCCCTCCCCCGCTTGCGGGAGAGGGGTTTTTAGTTCCCTCCCCCGCAAGCGGGGGAGGGTTAGGGAGAGGGCATGGACGTTCATGTTTGTGCTGATCATTGCGCACTAATCTCGTTGCGGCGCAGCGGCGCGGGGATATACCACTCGTAGGAGTTGTGGCCGATGCCAGCTGGCGGTGCCGGGTTGTCTATGCCTTTTACGCGCTTGTGAATGGCGGGCAGGCCGTAGCCAGCGTAAAGGTAAACGATGGGGCTATCCTCCAGCAGGATTTTGGCGAACTGGTGGTAAATTTCCTGGCGCTTGTCCGGGTTCAGTTCCAGCCGCCCTTGTTCCAGCAGTTTGTCCACCTCGGGGTTGTGGTAGCCGATGAAATTGAACTGGCCCGGCGCCTGCTGGGAAGAATGCCAGATGTTGTACTGGTCGGGCTCCAGCCCCAGTCCCCAGCCCAGCAGCACTACGTCGAAATCACCGGTCTTGATGAAGCGGCCGATGAAGCTGGCCCATTCCAGCACGCGGATTTTCACGTCGATGCCGATGTCCTTGAGGCGGCGCTGGATCAGGGTCGCGCTCATCTCGCGCTGCTTGTTCTGGTTGGTAAGGATCTCGAACGCCAGCGGCCTGCCATCCTTGTCGAGGATGCCGTCGCCGTCATGGTCGGTGTAGCCGGCTTCCTTCAACAGCTGCTTCGCCTTCTCCGGATCGTAGTGGTAGGGGTGCAGCTTGGGGTTGCTCCATCGCGTGCCCGGCTTGTAGGGCGAAGCCACCGGCTCGCCCAGCCCCAGCAGCACGCCATCGATGATTTCCTGCTTGTCGATGGCGTAATTGATGGCCAGCCTTACGCGCTGATCGTCGAACGGCTTGTGCTTGAGGTTGAAGCCGAGATAGGTGTAAGCGTTGCCAAGCTCCTTGTAGAGGGCGATTTTTTTGGTGAGATCGGGGCGGGCGGGGAAGATGCGCGCGTATTGGATGGGGCTTAAACCCATGCTGTCGATGTTGTCCGCCATCAGTTCCAGGAACTGCGCCGCTGGATCAGGGATGAAGCGCGACACCAGTCGGTCTATGCGCGCCTGGCCTTGGGTGGCGTTAGGGTTGCGCGTGAGGATAATGCGCTCGCCGTTGTCCCATTCCGCCAGCTGGTAGTAGTGGCTGCCGACCGGGTGGCGGGCAAAGGCAGTGGTATTGATGTCTTGGCCTTGCAACAGGTGTTTGGGCAGGATTTGCAGGCCGGCCCAAGAGTCTAGTGCCGGCGCATAGGGCTGGGCATAGCTGACGCGGAACGTCTGTGCATCCGGCGCCTCAGCCTTGATCACCAACTTGTAGTCGGCGCCGTAAGGGGTGCGCGTGTTGTCGTCGGTTACCAGTTTCCAGGTAAACAGCACGTCGTCGCTGGTCAAGGGCGCGCCATCCGCCCATTTGAGGTCGGGCTTAAGGTGGAAGGTGATGGTTTTCTGGTCGCTGGAGATATCCCAAGTCTTGGCTAGTTCGCCTTCCAGTTCCAGGTTCTTGTCGTACTTGAGCAGGGTGTTGAAGATGTTGGCCGCGATGGCGGAGGCAGCCGATTCCCCGGCCAGCATCGGGATCAACCCGCTGGGTTCGCCGGCCATGGCATCCACCAGCGTGCCACCTGATTGCGGCGGGTAGGAACGGTTGAAATCGGCACTTGGGGAATTGGCGTGCTGCCCGCAGGCAGCGAGTGCCAGGGATGCCGCCAGCAACAGCCTACGCAGCATCCGGATTAAAAATTTTCAGTTTATATCCCGGAACCAGGCGGTCGCCACGCAGTTTGTTCCAGCGTTGCAGGTCGTTGGCGGCAACATCAAATTTGCGGGCAACTCCAGCCAGGGTGTCGCCGCGGCGTACCACGTAGTGAATTTTCCCCGGGCCGCTCTTGGTTTTGCTTGGCTCATGCGCCACCGGTTTGCTGTCATCGGCCTGCACCAGCAGCACCTGACCGCTTTGCAGCTTGCCAGATTTGAGATGGTTTAGCGCCAGCAGCTGCTTGGAGGAGGTGCCGTAATGCTGGGCCACGGTCTGGATGGTCTCGCCCTTTTTGACTACGTGGTGCGCGGGGCTGGCAGTTGGCGCCTGGCTGGGCTGCGCGGCAGGTTCTTCCATGGACAAGGCAGCTTGCTGGTCTGCCGACTGCGTCGGCACCAGCAGCATGCTGGGGCTACTGAATTTGCCGCCTTTGTTGTTGATGTCATTGACGTCGCGCAACTGCGCCAGGCTGAGGCCAAACTTATGCGCGATGGCGTCCTGGCGCTCGCCACGCTTGGCATTGTAGGTTTGCCAGCTGACCAAAGGCTTGTCGTAAGCGGCAAGGTTGGAGCTGAATTCCTCAGCCTTGCCTACCGGCAGCAGGATTTCATGCGTGGCATCGGTAGAGGTTAGTACCGGACGGTTGTATTCCGGGTTGAGTGCCAGGAATTCTTCCTGCGATATCCCGGCCAGCTTGGCGGCCAGGCTGGCATCAATCTGCTTGGGTGCCTGTACCGTGGTGAAATAGGGCTGGTTGGCGATGGATTGGACATTCAGGCCGTATAGTTCGGGGTTGGTCATGATGTTCTTGACCGCTTGCAGCTTGGGCACGTAATTCCTGGTTTCTTCCGGCAGGCTAAGGCTCTGGTAATCGGTGGGCAGGCCTTTCTTGCGATTGCGCTCGATGGCACGCATTACCGTTCCCTCGCCGGCGTTGTAGGCGGCCAGCGCCAAATCCCAGCTGCCGAACATCACATGCAGCTTTTGCAGGTAGTTCAGCGCGGCATCGGTGGCGGCCATCACGTCGCGCCGATTGTCCACCCACCAGTTCTGCTTGAGGCCGAAATCTTTACCCGTGGAAGGAACGAATTGCCAGAGGCCGGACGCGTGGCTGGTGGAATAAGCCTTGGGGTTGAAAGCGCTTTCCACCATGGGCAGCAGGGCGATTTCAGTCGGCATGCCGCGCTTCTGTACTTCCTCGACGATGTGGTAGAGGTATTTCTGGCTGCGCTCTACCATGCGCTTGACGTAGTCTGGACGGGCGGCATACCAGGATTCATGGGTCGCGGTAAAAGGCGACTGTAATTCCGGCATGGCATAGCCGCCCTTGATGCGCTGCCACAGACTGTTGCCTTGAGCCTGGGTCAGTGCAGCTGCGTTGTTGTCGCTATCGGGTTGATCTAATGCCGGCAGTTGCTGCGCATTGTCCGTGCTTTGCAGTATGGATTCGTAGTTGAACTCGCTGTCGCGGCGGCCGTAGATTTCGGCGTCGCTGTAGTAGGTGATCTCTTCGCCGGCGGCATTGGTGTCGGCGTGCGCGGGTGCGAGATAGGGCAGGGACAGAATGACCAGCTTCAACAGGTGTTTTACAGCCATGTCGCGATTCTCTGGCAGGCAAAAAATTGCGTCAATAGTAGCTGTTAAAGCAGGCTGAAGTCAAGCAAAGATTTTGCTTGAGCTGTTGTTTTTAATTTCATGAAATTAAAACGAATTTTTCATTATTCTTAGGGTACAAAAGGCCGCTGACGAATCTGTTGGCGTAACCCCGGTTTGCGCTTTGGCTGCCGACTGGATGGCTGGGGAATCGCAGCGCAGAAAAGGGTTGGTGGTCAATTCCAAGGCAATGGAGGAAGGCAGGCTGGGCTTGCCTTCACTCCGCAAGCGCTCAACTTCGTTGCGCCGCTTTTCCAGATTGATATTGTCAGGGTCAACTTTTAAAGCAAAGAGCAGGTTATCCAGGGTGTATTCGTGTGCGCAATAGACCTTGGTTACCGGCGGCAAACTGGCCAGCCGCTGCAAGGAGTGGTAGAGCTGCTGGCAGGTACCCTCGAACACCCGGCCGCAACCACAGCTGAACAGGGTGTCGCCACAGAACAGCGAATCTGCGCCATAATAAGCCACGTGATCCAGGGTATGGCCGGGGGTTTCCATCACCTGCAGGCGGGTGTGCGGGTGATCCAGGGTGATGGTGTCGCCTTCGCCCACGCCATGATGCGGGAATGGGTAGCGCCCGCTACGTGACGCATAAACGGTTGCCGGGAACTCCTGCAGTAAATCCGCCACCCCGCCAATGTGGTCGTCGTGATGGTGAGTGATGAGGATGGTATCCAGCCTGAGGTTTCGGGCTGACAGCGCCGCCCGCACCGGCGCTGCGTCGCCTGGATCCACTACCGTGGCATGGCCGCCGCGCTGAAGCAGCCAGATATAATTGTCCCGGAAGGCCGGGATAGGAGTAACTTCCATGCGGACACCTCTAAAATCCATTTTTCGGGCGCATCGCGGCGTTGCGCGCTGCTCGCCCGCTCGCCGTACTATTTGTACTGTCTCGCGTTCTGCGCTCCGTGCGCCTTGCGCTACATCCCGTAAAATGAATTTTTGAGGCGCCCGTGTCTACAACATACACTGAACAGGATTGGTTGCAAACCCCGCTGGGGCAGTACCTGCTGGCACGCGAGCAGGTACTCTACGACCACGCGGTGGCCGATGTGTTCGGCTTCAACGCCCTGCAACTGGGCCTGCCGCAGGCCGATCTGTTGCATGAATGCCGTATCCCATTCCGTTTTAAAGCTGCCCCATGGGGTGAAGTGCCGCTACGCTGCCAGTTTGACCAACTGCCTTTTGCCACACATAGCGCCGATTTGCTGTTGCTGCCGCACGTGCTGGAATATTCCGCCAGCCCGCACCAGACCCTGCGCGAGGCTGAACGTATTTTGCTGCCGGAAGGGCATCTGATCTTGAGCGGCTTCAATCCGGTCAGCCTGTGGGGCGCGCAGCGGCTGTTCGGTAAATGCCATGGCTATCCCTGGACAGGGAATTTTTTGTCTTTGCCCAGGCTGAAGGACTGGTTGTCCTTGCTCGGACTGGAAGTGGTCGCCGGGCGCATGGGCTGCTATGCGCCGCCCTTCGGCAGCGAGAAATGGATTAACCGCTGTCGTTTTATGGATCGCGCCGGCGACCGCTGGTGGCCGATGCTGGGTGGTATTTATTTCCTGGTGGCGAAAAAGCGGGTACTCGGCATGCGCCTGATCCGGCCCAGTTGGAATAGTTCGAAAATGGTACAGGCGCTGATGCCCAAGCCGACACAAAAGGCCGAGTGCCAGAAAACAGAGCATGGAAAATAAAAATTTGGTAGAAATCTACGCCGACGGCGCCTGCAAGGGCAACCCCGGCCCCGGCGGCTGGGGCGCTTGGCTGAGTTACGCCGGCAAGGAAAGGGAAATGTGCGGCGGCGAGCCGCTCACCACCAACAACCGCATGGAACTCACCGCCGTCATCCGCGCGCTGGAGGCGCTCAACCGCTCCTGCCAAGTGCGCGTGCATACCGATTCCAAATACGTGCACCAAGGCATCAGCGAATGGATCAAAAGCTGGAAAGCGCGCGGCTGGCGCACTGTGGACAAGAAGCCGGTGAAGAACGACGACCTCTGGCGCCGCCTGGATGAGCTGGCGCAACAGCATGAAATCAAATGGATTTGGGTCAAGGGGCATGCAGGCAATGTGGGCAACGAGCGGGCTGATCAACTGGCAAATCGCGGAGTGGAAACGCTGAAATGAGACAAATTTTTCTCGACACCGAAACCACCGGGCTTGATCCGGCACAGGGGCACCGTATTATCGAAATCGCGGCGGTGGAGCTGGTGAACCGCCGCCTGACCAACAACCATTTTCACGTCTACCTCAACCCGGAGCGCGAGATTGATCCTGGTGCGCAGGAGGTGCACGGCATCACGCTGGAATTCCTGCAGGACAAGCCACGTTTTGCCGATGCGGTGGACGAACTGCTGGATTTTATCGGCGGGGCGGAACTGGTGATCCACAACGCGCCGTTCGACGTTGGCTTCCTCAATGCTGAACTGGGTTTGCTGAACCGGGGGCGTATCCAGGCGGCTTGCGGCGGCATCGTGGATACGCTCAAGATGGCCAAGGATTTGCGGCCGGGGCAGCGCAACAACCTCGACGCCTTATGCCGCCATTACGGCATTGATAGCTCCGCGCGCACTCTGCACGGCGCCTTGCTGGATGCCGAGTTGCTGGCCGAGGTCTACCTCGCCATGACGCGCGGCCAGGAAAGCCTGATGATGGAGATGGAAGTCGAGAAGCCGCGCGAAGAAGGGATGCCGGCCTTTCAGCGTAGCCAGCCGCTACTGGTAGTGCATGCTGACGCCGCCGAGATGGAGGCGCACCAGTTGTATCTGGCTGGGCTGGATAAGGCGGCAGGCGGTAGCTGCTTGTGGAGCCAGGCCGAGAACGAAGCAGCCTAGTTGCGTAGAGCGTCCGCCCAGCTGTTGGGCGTTTCGTATAGCCTGACCCGTTCCAGTTCCAGGTGGTTGCCGTAAATGTCACGGTAACTGGCGTCCAGGATGCGGAACGCTTCCGCCGCCATGTTTTCCGCCGTCGGCACGCTGCCCATCACCACCGTCTTGTGATCTGGCAGCGATTGCAGGAACTCGCGTACCGCGCTGTCACCCCGGTACACCAAAAAAGCATGATCCCATTTGTCCACCACCTCGCGTCGGGCGATGGCCTTGACGTCGGAAAAATCCATCACCATGCCCTGCTCGGAGCTGCCTTCCTGCTGGATGATGTCGCCGGATAGCGTGATTTCGATGGCGTAACGGTGGCCGTGCAGGTTGCGGCACTGGCTCTTGTGGCTGGGAATCCGATGGCCGGCATCGAATTCGAGACGGGTAGTGATTTGCATGAGGCGGATTATAACCCGGCCAGGGTGCGGACGTGGGCGGTCACGCTGTCAGCCAGCGAGACCAGGTCGTAGCCCCCTTCCAGCGTGGAAACCACCCGTCCTTGGGCGTGTTTTCTTGCAACCTGCAGGATAAATTCGGTGATCCACACATAGTCGTCGCGCACCAAGCGGAAATCGGCCAGCGGATCTTGATCGTGGGCATCGAAACCGGCAGAGACGAACACCATCTGCGGCTTGAAGCGTTCCAACGCCGGGGCGAATTCGCGTTCTACCGCAGCGCGGTAGCTGTTGCCGTCGGTGCCGGCGGGCAAGGGCACATTCACCATGCGCTCCGAGCGCGTTTCGGCGCCCTTGTAGGGATAATAGGGATGCTGGAAGGTGGAACACAGCATGACGCGCGGATCGTCGCGGAAAATATCCTCGGTACCGTCGCCATGGTGCACATCGAAATCAATGATGGCGACGCGCTCCAGATCATATTGCGCGATGGCGTGGGCGACGCCGACGGCGACGTTGTTGAAAATGCAGAAACCGGCGGCACTGGATTTTCCTGCATGATGGCCCGGTGGCCGCACGCAGCAGAAGGCGTTGGGCGCTGCGCCGCCAATCACCAGGTCGGTGGCCAGCACCAGCGCTCCGGCGGCATGCAGCGTGGCGGACAGCGTCATCGGCCCCATGGCGGTGTCCTGATCCAGCCGCACGATGCCGGCCTGCGGCGCGACGGCGCGGATGTGCTGGATATAAGCCGGGGTGTGCACCCGGGTCAGTTGCTCATCAGTCGCTAGTGGGGCGTCGTAGATTTGCAAGTGGTCGTACAGGCGTGCTGCCATCAGCCTGTCCTTGATCGCCGCGATACGTGCCGGCGATTCTGGGTGTTGCCCGTCCATGACGTGCAGCAGGGTGTCAGGATGGCTGATGAAGGCGGTGTGCATTAGGAAAGTTCTGCCAGCAGTTTCTGGTAGCACTGTAGCCGGATCGGGCCGATTTTTCCATCCGCCACGGCGCCGAGGATGGCGCAGTCCGGCTCCTGCAGGTGGCGACAGTTGTTGAAGCGGCAGCGGCCGAGGTAAGGCCGGAACTCGATGAAAGCCATTTCCATCTGGTCCGCGCTCAAATGGTTAAGGCCGAATTCCTGCAGGCCGGGGGAATCAATCAGGGCGCTGTCGGCGTCCAGGTGGTAGAGCCGTGCCGCGGTGGTGGTGTGCTTGCCGCTGTCCAGCACGGCGGAGATTTCCTGGGTGCGCGAGTTGGCCTCCGGCAGTAAGGCATTGACCAGCGTGGACTTGCCCATGCCGGATTGCCCCACCAGCACGCTGGTTTGGCCTTGCAGCCAGTGGCGTAACGGGGCGGCGTCCTGTTTGGCCGACAGCGGCTGCACCGGGTAGCCCAGCGTTTGGTAGAGCTGCAATTGTTTCAGCGCTGCGGCGGTTTCGGGCAGGTCGCTTTTGTTGAGCAGGATCAGGGCGTGGATGCCGGCGGCTTCGGCGGCGATCAGGCAGCGGTTGAGCAGGTCTTCGTAGAAGCTGGGCACGGCCGCCAGCACAATGATGATCTGGGTGACGTTGGCAGCCAGGAATTTGCTGCGGAAGGCGTTGCTGCGGTAGAGCAAGCTGCTACGCGGCAGGATGTTTTCCACTACGCCTTCGGTGCCGGAAGTCAGCTTGATTTCAACATGGTCGCCGCAGGCCAGGTCGCTTTTCTTGCCGCGCGTAACGCAGCCGATTTGCCGCCCGTCCGCTAGTTCGACGTCGTAGCGCTTGCCGAAGGCGGCGATGATGAGGCCGGATTGCAAGCGGCTGTCAACCAAACTACTTGTCGAACTTGTAGTAAGTTTTGTTCAAATAGCTGGCAACGTGCAATTCCTCGTCCTCGAACCACTTGAGGCCGAGGTTGGTGTTGCAGGTGCGGATCTGGGCGATCAGTCCCTTGGCGTCCTTCACGCGCCGGTCTGCGCGGGTGTAAATAGCGGAACCGTCGCCGCCGAAGCGAGCCGCATGGCAGGCGATGCAGTTTTTATCCACCATCTGCTTGCCGATCTTGGGGTCGCCGGCGGCAAACGGGTCGGCATGGGCGAGGGTGGCGGATAAGCCCAGCAGGATTAAACAAGACAGTTTTTTCAGCATGATGCTCTCCTTCAGGCCGCTTCCAGCTTGGCGATGCGGATGCTGGCGGGCGGGTGCGAATCGTAAAACGCCGAATGCAGCGGGTCGGGGGTGAGGGTGGAGGCATTGTCGCGGTAGAGTTTGACCAGTGCCTCGACCAGATGTTTTGCGCTGGCATGGGCGGCGGCGTAGGCGTCGGCCTCGAATTCGTTGTTGCGCGCGTAGCCGGACAACAGCGGACGCAGCAAGAAGGTAAACACCGGGCTTACCAGCAGGAATAGCAGCAGCGCCATGTGGTTGCTCGGGGTAGCCACACCTAAACCGGTGTAGAACCACGGCTGGTTCACCAGCCAGCCGAGCAAGGCCAGGCCGGCGAAGCTGACCGCGAACATCAGCGCGATGCGCTTGATGACGTGATGGTGGCGGAAGTGGCCGAGCTCGTGCGCCAGCACTGCCTCAATCTCGTCGGCGTCCAGGCGTTCCAGCAGGGTATCGAAGAATACGACGCGCTTGCTGGAGCCGAAGCCGGTGAAGTAGGCGTTGCCGTGGCTGCTGCGGGTAGAACCGTCCATCACGAACAGGCCCTGCGACTTGAAGCCGCACTTGGCCAGCAGTGCCTCGATGCGGGTTTTCAGCGCTTCGTCCGCCAGCGGCTTGAACTTGTTGAACAGCGGTGCGATGAAAGTCGGGTAAACGGCCAGCATCAGCAGGTTGAGCGCCGACCACAGCAGCCACAGATAAAACCACCAGCCATTGCCGGCGCCCTGCATCAGCCACAGCGCGGCAAACAGCAGCGGCGCGCCCAGCGCCAGGCCAAGCAACGCATGTTTCAGCAGGTCGGCGACGAACATGCCGCGCGACATCTTGTTGAAACCGAACTGCTGGTCAATCACAAACGTCTTGTAGTAATCGAAAGGAATATCCACCAGGCTGCTGATGACGAAGGCGGACAGGATCACCAGTGCGCCGCGGAGCAGGGTGGATTGCGGCAGGGCGGTGAGACAGCCTTGATCCAACGCCTGCAATACGCCACCGAGGGTAAATGCCAGCAGCAATGCCCCCTGTACCACGCCTTCCAGCATGGCCAGGCGGGTTTTGGCGCTGGAGTAGTCAGCCGCCTTCTGATGCGCTTCCAGGCTGATGGTCGCGGCAAAAGCCGCGGGCACTTGCGCGCGGTGCGCCTGGATGAAGGCGACGTGGCGGCGTGCCAGCCAGAGTCGCACTAAGACGGTGATGGCGAGCAGGGTAACAAAGACTAGGGTGAAGGTCATGGTCAATTTCGGTTAAACTCGGCGCTATTTTTGAAACGTAGGAAACACGAAGGTTCATTATGGCACAAGACAATAACAACCTCATCTGGATCGACATGGAGATGAGCGGCTTGAAGCCCGATACGGACAGGATACTGGAACTGGCCGTGGTGGTGACGGATTTGCAACTTAACGTGCTGGCGGAGTCGCCGGTGCTGGTGGTGCACCAGCTTGATGCCGTGCTCGACGGCATGGATGCTTGGAACAAGGGCACGCACGGAAAATCAGGCCTGATCGACAAGGTCAAGGCTTCCACCCTGGACGAGGCGACGGCGGAAGCGCAAATGATCGAATTCCTCAAGCAATACGTGCCGGCTAACAAATCGCCGATGTGCGGCAATTCCATCTGCCAGGATCGGCGCTTCATGGCGCGCTACATGCCCAAGCTGGAAGCCTATTTCCACTACCGCAACCTCGATGTCAGCGTATTCAAGGAACTGGCGCGGCGCTGGCGCCCCAAGCTGTACGACGGCTTCAAGAAAGCCAGCAAGCATACTGCGCTGGCCGATATTTACGAATCCATAGACGAGCTCAAGTATTACCGCGAGCATTTTATCCGGCTGGAGGAGTAGGGCGCGGGCAAAAAAGAGGGCGCCAAGGGCGCCCGAAGGGAGGAGATTTAAGCTCGGATAAGCTCGCTGATACATAAGCAATGAGCGTGCCAGAATTATCCAAACCACGGGCTGGATGTTGTGGGGATAAGGGAATTTGCGCCCATGCGGGCGCGCTTAGGTCAAAGCAGGGATTTATAAATGTCGCGGTAAGCGCGTGCGCTGTTGTCCCAGCCCAGATCACGCGCCATGCCGTTGAGCTGGATTTTGCGCCAGTCGGCTTGGTTGCGGAAATGGTGGATGGCGCGCTGTATGGTTTGCAACAAAGTGTCCGCATCCGCCTGGTCGAATACGAAACCGGTGGCGGTGCCCTGTTTCAGGCTGGCGGTATCGGTATCGCACACCGAATCAGCCAACCCGCCGGTGCGGCGCACCACCGGCGGAGTGCCGTAGCGCAGGCCGTACATCTGGTTGAGACCGCACGGCTCGAAGCGCGAAGGCATGATGAAGATATCACTGCCAGCCATGATGCGGTGGGAGAGGGCCTCGTTGTAGCCGACATTGACGCTGACCTGCTGCGGGTAAGCTGCGGCAAGTTGCCAGAAACCGTGCTCCAGCGCAGGCTCGCCGCCACCTAGCAGGGCGATCTGGCAGCCTTGTTGCAGCAGCGGCAGTGCACACTCCAGGAATAAGTCCAGGCCTTTCTGGTTGGTGAGCCGGCTGACTACGCCCAGCAATGCTGCATGCATGTCTGGCACCAAGCCCAGTTCCTGTTGCAACGCCTGTTTGTTCAGGTTTCTCGGCTCAAGATCGTCACTGCTGTAAGCATGCGGCAGGTGCGGATCGGCGGCGGGGTTCCATTCGTTGGTGTCTATGCCGTTGAGGATGCCGCGGATATCCCTGGCGCGCGAGGTTAACAGCCCTTCCAGGCCGAAGCCGAATTCAACGGTCTGGATTTCCCGCGCATAGGTCGGACTGACGGTGGTGATGCTGTCGGCGTAATAGATGCCGGCCTTGAGGAAGGAAAGCTGGCCGTAGTATTCCAACCCGTTGATATGGTAAGCATGGTAGGGCAAGCCCAGCTTGCCTATCCACTCCTCCGCGCAGTTGCCCTGGAATGCGAGGTTATGGATGCCCAGCACCGACTTGGCGCACGGCACCCCGGAGTAGTGCATGAAAGCGGGGGTCAGCCCGCCCTGCCAGTCATTGAAATGCACAATATCGGGAATCCAGGTGGCGAGCGGGCTGCGTGTGCTGCCTAGCAGGGCGGCAACGCGCGAAAGAATGCCGAAGCGTAGCGGATTATCCAGCCATTCGCGTCCTTCCGGATCCAGATAAGGCCCGCCATCACGCTCGTACAGGCTGGGACAGGCAATCGCCATCACCGGCACGCCGGTATCTGGCATCTCCCCCGCGATCAATGTCGCCTTCCCAACTACCGGCAGCCAGTCCAGCTCCAGCAGTACGCGCGGCGCACGCAACTTATCCAGCACTTGGCGATAGCCCGGCATCAGCAGGCGCACATCTTCGCCCAGGTTCCTGAGCGCGGCCGGTAATGAACCGCTGACGTCGGCCAGGCCGCCGGTTTTGATGAGGGGGAAGGCTTCGGAAGTAACGAAAAGGGTACGCAACGGAATTTTCTTTCTCTTGGATGCCCCGGACAATTATAATTATCGGATTTTGGGGCACGGGTTACGCTCTACAGCTTTGATGATACTGGTGGGCGCAAGCCCATGCAAGGCGGTAGGACCAATTTAACGAAAGGGGAATCAATTGAAAATCGGGATGATAGGATTGGGCAAGATGGGCGGCAACATGGTGCGCCGCTTGCGCCAAGGGGGCCATGAGGTGGTGGGTTACAGCCTCGATGCTGCGGCAGTCAAGCAATTGGTTGATGAGTGTGGAATGCAGGCGGCCGCTACGTTGGCGGAGGTGGTGGGCCAATTGCCAGCCCCGCGCGTGCTCTGGTTGATGCTACCGGCGGGCGAGGTCACGGAATTCACCCTGAATCAGCTCAAGGGTATGCTTTCTCCCGGCGATATCGTCATCGAGGGCGGCAACTCTTATTATAAGGACTCGCAGCGCCGCGCCGAGGATATGCGCAAGATTGGCGTTGGCTATGTTGATGCCGGCACTTCCGGTGGGGTATGGGGCCTGGCCAACGGCTATGCGCTGATGGTGGGCGGCGACAAGGAAGTGGTGGACAAGGTGATCCCCATCATCAAGACGCTGGCACCCGGCGAGGACAAGGGCTGGCTGCACTGCGGCCCGAGCGGTTCCGGCCATTTCACCAAGATGATCCACAACGGCATCGAGTACGGCATGATGCAGGCCTATGCCGAGGGCTTTGCCCTGCTCAAGGGCAAGGAAGGTTTTGACCTTGATATTGCCGCTATTTCCGAGATGTGGCGCCACGGCAGCGTGGTGCGTAGCTGGCTGCTTGACCTTACCGCTGAGTTTCTTGCCGTGGACCAGGAGCTGGGAGCGATTGATCCCTTCGTCACCGACTCCGGCGAAGGCCGCTGGACGGTGCTGGAATCGGTGGAGCAGGGCGTGCCCACGCCGGTGATGACCATGGCGCTGATGCGCCGCTTCGCCAGCCAGGGCAAGGGCGATTATCCCAACAAGTTGCTGGCCATGATGCGTAAGGGATTCGGCGGTCACGCGGTAAAAACTGGAGAATAAGTACATGAGCGATCAAGAAATCATTCCGGGCCCATGCCATTTCGTCATTTTTGGCGCCACCGGCAACCTGTCCACCATCAAGCTGCTGCCGTGCTTGTATAACCTGGAGGCGGCAGGCCGCATCCCCGGCGACATGAGCATCCTAGCGCTGGGCCGTCAGGAGCATACCCAGGAATCCTGGCTGGAGCACCTCACCAAGGTATTGCATGACAAATTTGGCGACAAGGTAGACCCGGCCGTGGCCGAGCGCTTTGCCAAGCGCTTCTCCTACATGTTCGGCGATTTGCGCGAAGCGGCGTTTTACCAGCGCCTCAAGGACAAACTGGCGGAGCCGCGCGAGGGTTCCTGCACCAATATCGTGTTCTACCTGTCCATCATCCCCAAGGACTTCAACACCGTCATCAATTACCTGGACGAGTTCGGTTTCTCCCAGCCGCGCGGCCTGCACCGCATCGTGGTGGAAAAGCCGTTCGGCACCGACCTGGAAAGCGCGCAATTGCTCAACCGTTCGCTGCATAAGCATTTCGACGAGGAGCAGATTTACCGTATCGACCACTATCTGGGCAAGGAGACGGTGCAGAACCTGCTGGTGTACCGCTTCGCCAACACCCTGATCGAACCGCTGTGGAACCGCAACTTCATCAACCATGTGCAGATCACCGTGGCCGAGGATTTCGGTATCGGCACCCGCGCCGACTACTACGACAAATCCGGCGGCGCGCTGCGCGACATGCTGCAGAACCACCTGATGCAATTGCTGACGGTAGTGGCGATGGAGCCGCCGGCCACGCTGGAAGCCGACGCGGTGCGTGACGAGAAGGTCAAGGTGCTGAAATCCATGCGCATCATTCCGCAAGACCAGGTTGACAAGCACGTGGTGCGCGCCCGGTACACGGCGGGCACCACCAAGGGGCAGTCGGTGCAAGGCTATCTGGACGAGCAGGGCGTGGAGGAAGGTTCGACTACTGAAACCTTTACCGCCGCCAAGTTCTACATCGACAACTGGCGCTGGCGCGGCGTGCCGTTCTATCTGCGCACCGGCAAGCGCCTGGCCAAGACCCAATCCACTATCGCTATCCGCTTCCGCCATCCGCCGCAGCACTTGTTCCACGACGAGACGCTTGACCAGATCGAGCCGAACTGGATTTACCTGTCGCTGCAGCCGACCGAGCACATGCACATGGAAATGCACGTGCGGGCGCCGGGGCTGGGGATGAATACCCGTACCGTGTCGCTCAATGCCTCCTACCGCCAGACCGCCGACGAAAAACCGCTGGAAGCCTACCAGGCACTGTTGCTGGACGTGATCCGCGGCGACAAGACCCTGTTTATCCGCTTTGATGAAGTGGAATGGGCTTGGCGCGTGGTGGATCCCATCCTCAAGGCCTGGGGTGCCAATGAAACGCCGGTGCATTCCTACCCCGCCGGGAGCTGGGGGCCGGAAGAAACCAGCAGCTTGTTCGACTGCCACGACCAGGCTTGGCGTAACGACTAGCTTAAAGTATGGGCTTGGGCGGACTTGTCGCGGTAGGTGTGGGTGCTGCTCTTGGCGCATGGTTGCGCTGGGGGCTGGGGCTGCTGCTGAATCCCATCCTGCCCACGCTGCCGCTGGGTACGCTGGCAGCCAACCTGGTCGGCGGTTACCTGATGGGCATCGCCATGGGCATCATCAGCCACTATGCCAGCCTGCCAGCGGAAGCCCGTTTGCTCATCACCACCGGCTTCCTCGGTGGTTTGACCACATTCTCCACCTTCTCCGCCGAGGCGGTGACGCTGTTGTCACGCCAGCAATACGGCTGGGCGGCGGCGCACATTTCCACGCATTTGCTGGGATCGCTCGCCATGACTGTGCTCGGTGTGATCACCATCAACTTGCTTAAGGGGTAACCATGCAAGGGGCTTATCTCAGGTTTTATGTTGCCGAATCCGCCAAGCACCACGGCAAGCTGCTGTATGAATGGTTGCTGGAAGAAGCGCAATGTCTCGGTATCCCGGGCGGTTCGGCGTCGCGTGCCATCGCCGGGTATGGGCGCCATGGCCGCATGCACGAGGAACATTTTTTCGAACTGGCCGGCGCCTTGCCGATGATTATCGAATTCTTTGCCGAAGAGCTCGCCGCTAACAGCCTGCTGGAGCGGCTGCGGCAGGAGAAAATCGAGATTTTTTATGTCCTGCTACCGGCATGGGGTGGCTTGACTGGCGAGCCGGTTGCCCACGTCAAAACTATTTGATTCATAAAGCGCTTTAGGCTAGAATCTCGCGCTCTTCAAACCTTGCCTCACCGTTACGCATGGCGGGAGGCTTTAACCCGCAAGGAGAATCTATGCGACATTACGAAGTTGTATTCATCGTCCACCCGGACCAGAGCGAGCAGGTGCCCGCCATGATCGAGCGCTATCGCGCGCTCGTCACCACCAGCGGCGGCGCCCTTCACCGCCTGGAAGACTGGGGCCGCCGTCAACTGGCTTACCCGATCCAGAAAATCCACAAAGCGCACTACGTGCTGATGAACATTGAGTGCGGCCAGGAAGCTCTGGGCGAGTTGGAGCACGCATTCAAGTTCAACGATGCCGTGTTGCGCCACCTGATTATCAGCACCAAGGAAGCGGTTTCCGCGCCTTCGCCGATGATGAAGGAAGAAAAGTCCAAGTCGGTGTTGAACAAGGAAGAGGCGCCGGCAGCCGAGGTTGCTGCGGCCTAAGTGAACAGCAACCGGCTGGTGCTGGCGGGCGAGGTGACAGAAGTTGCCGAACTGCGCTACACCCCGGCAGGTATCCCGCTCCTGGCGTTCTCCCTCAAGCATGCTTCGCAACAAAGCGAGGCCGGCATGAAGCGCCAGGTGGAATGTGAAGTCCCCGCCGTTGCGATGGCGCAACTGGCCGAACAAGCCAGGGGACTGAAGCTCGGGAACCAGATCAGGGTGGCAGGATTCCTCGCCAAAAAGAGCCGCAACAGCCGCCAACTGATACTGCATATCAACGAATTAGAGATTATTGAGAAAGGTTAAATCATGGCACGTGACATGTTCCGCCGCCGCCGTTATTGCCGTTTTTCGGCAGAAGGCATCAAGGAAGTCGATTACAAGGATGTAGATCTGCTGAAGGACTTCATCAACGAAAACGGCAAGATCATCCCGGCGCGTATTACGGGCACCAAGGCCCGTTATCAGCGTCAACTCACCACGGCAATCAAGCGCGCCCGTTTCCTGGCGCTGATGCCCTACTGCGACAAGCACTAAGGAGAACGAGACATGCAAGTGATTCTTCTGGAAAAAGTGATCAATCTGGGCACCCTGGGCGACGTCGTCAAGGTCAAGGATGGCTACGGCCGTAACTTCCTGATCCCGCAAGGCAAGGCCAAGCGCGCCACCGAAGCCAACAAGGCCGAATTCGCCGCCAAGCGCGCCGAGCTGGAAAAGAAGCAAGCCGAAATCCTGGCCGCCGCGCAAGTCCGCGCCGAAAAGCTGGCCGGGTTCCTGCTGCAAATCACGCAGAAGGCTGGCGTGGATGGCCGTCTGTTTGGTTCCGTCACCAACCACGACATCGCCGAAGCGCTGACCGCGCAAGGTTTTGAAGTGACCAAGGCTGAGATTCGCATGCCCGAAGGCCCGCTCAAGACCGTGGGCGATCACCACATCAGCGTCGCGCCGCATAGCGACGTGGTGGTGGACATTACCGTTTCCGTGCTGGGCGAACACTAAGCCGCAGCAAAGAAACCATCAGTTAGTCCAAACAACAACGCCCCGAATTCGGGGCGTTGTTGTTTTGTACGGACGCTTGCTGGGTTACAGTTCGTCGGCGTGGCTGGCCAGATATTTCGCTACGCCTTCCGGGCTGGCATCCATGCCAGCCTTGCCCTTGCTCCAGCCGGCCGGGCAGACTTCGCCGTGTTCCTCGGTGAATTGCAGCGCGTCGATCATGCGCAGCATTTCGTCGATGTTGCGGCCCAGCGGCAGGTCGTTGACCACTTGGTGACGCACGACACCGGCCTTGTCGATAAGGAAGGAGCCGCGGTAGGCGACGCCCGCATCGGCTTCCACGTCGTAGGCCTTGCAGTATTCGTGCTTCATGTCGGCGATCAGCGGGTAGCCGACCTTGCCGATGCCGCCCTGGTTGACCGGGGTATTCTTCCAGGCCAGGTGAGTGAAATGGGAGTCGATGGAAACGCCGACAACTTCCACGCCGCGCTTCTTGAATTCTTCCAGGCGGTGGTCGAAGGCGATCAGTTCCGACGGGCAGACGAAGGTGAAGTCCAGCGGATAGAAGAATACCACTGCGTATTTGCCCTGAATGTGCTCGGCCAGGTTGAAGTTATCGTTGATGGTGTTGCAGCCCATAACGGCTGCGGTGGTGAAACTGGGGGCGGCTTTGCCTACAAGTACGGCCATGACTGATTCTCCTTATGGATCGGTTGGGTGGAATAGGGTGCATCGTCCAGATGGAAGATGCACAAAAACTTTCAATAGCGTAATTCAACCTAAAGCAAAATTCTAATTAAATTTTTGGATAGAGCTGATTTATTATGGCTATGGCTGAAAGTTGACCAGCCGTGCCCTTTGTGAAACCCCTTGTCTGGGCTAAAATGCCCGCCTCATGAATGGATTAAGCCCGCCAGATAGCTGCTTGCCACGCCTTGTCCAAGTCGCAACCACAGCGCGTTTGCACATGGGCTTCCTGGATATGCATGGCGGTCTCGGGCGGCGTTTCGGCAGCATCGGCCTGTCGCTGGAGCAGCCGGCGACCCGGCTACAAGCCCAGCGCGCTGAAGCTTTTGAAGCCACGGGGCCGGGCGCGCAGCGCGCATTGGCTTGCGCGCAGGCGTTTGCCGCGCAGGTCAGCCTGCCCGGCGGCGCCAGCCTGGAACTGGAAGAAGTGATTCCCGAACATGCCGGACTGGGTTCCGGCACACAGATGGCGCTGGCAGTGGGCGTGGCGCTGGCGCGCTTGTATGGCCTGCCGCTGGGGGCGCGGGAAGTCGCGGCGCTGACGGCGCGTGGTGCGCGCTCCGGCATCGGCATCGGTGCCTTTGAGCAGGGCGGCCTGCTGCTGGATGGCGGACGTGGTGCGCAGACCGTGGTGCCGCCGCTGTTGGCGCGCATGGATTTCCCGCAAGACTGGCGCGTGCTGCTGATCTTCGATCATGCCGCGACCGGTGTGCATGGCGGCAGCGAACTCGAGGCGTTTCGCGCCTTGCCCGAGTTTCCTGCCGAAGTTGCGGCCGAACTGTGCCGCCGGGTGCTGATGCAGGCACTGCCGGCCGTCGCCGAGAGCGACTTGCCGGCGTTTGGCGCGGCCATCCACGAAATCCAGTGCCGCGTGGGCGACCATTTCGCCGCGGTGCAGGGCGGCGGGCGCTATACCAGCGTGGAGGTAGGCAGCGTGCTGGAATGGCTGCGATCGCAAGGCGTGACCTGCGTCGGTCAGAGTTCCTGGGGGCCGACTGGTTTTGCCGTGTTGGAAAACGAAAGCGTGGCGCGGGCGATGCTAGATAGCCTGGAACGCCGTTACGTCGAACAGAAGTCATTGAGTTTCATGCTGTGCCGGGCGCGCAACCGGGGCAGCGAGGTACAGCAGTTCGCCAATGCGGGCAAGCTTGGGCAGACACAGAATTCTTAATTATTTTTTAGGGTAAATCATGGAAAAACCAACTATTCTGCATTTCATCACGCCGGCCAAAAACGTCAGCCCGTTCGACGTCAACATGGCGACCGACGCCGGCTATAACACCATCGCCAGCTACACCAATGTGCTGTCCAATGAGGTGATGGGGCTGGTGCAGGACGCCATCTTTTCGCGCGGCCCGCGCGGGGTGAAGCGTACCGGCATGCTGATAGGCGGGCGGGACATTGATGTGGCGATGGACATGCTGGACACCGCCAAAAAGTCCATGGTGCCGCCGTTCGAGATTTCCGTGTTCGCCGACCCCTCCGGCGCGTTCACCACGGCTGCCGGCATGATGGCGGCGGTGGAGCGTCAGCTCAAGAACCGTTTCGGCGGTGACCTGTCCGGTCGCAAGGTCAGCATCTTCGGCGCCACCGGCCCGGTGGGCGGCTGTACCGCGGTGATCGCCGCCAAGTTCGGCGCCGCAGTGGAACTGGTGGCGCACCGTTCCATTCCTGATGTGCAAGCCAAGGCCGACGCCTACAACAAGCGCTATGGCACCAGCATCAGCATTGTCGATGGCACCACTGACGAGCTAAAGAAGCACATCCTGCACAGCACTGACGTGGCACTGTGCGCCGCCGCCGCCGGGGTGCGCGTGATTACCCTGGCGCAGATGGCCGGTTCGCCGACACTGAAAGTCGTGGCCGACGTCAACGCCGTGCCGCCGACCGGCGCCGAAGGCGTGGACGTGATGGCCGACGGCGGCGTCATTCCCGGCACCAATGCGGTGGGCGTGGGCGCGCTGGCTATCGGCAACATCAAGTACCAGACCCAGCACAATCTGTTCAAGAAAATGCTGGAAACCGACAAGCCGCTGTACCTGGATTTCCTCGCCGCGTTTGAACTCGCGCGTACTCTCTAACCACCTTATCATCGCTGCCGCCAGTAGTCGCCCATTTGTGCGGGCGGCCGCGGCGGCTGGCTACCGGGTGATCGCGGCGGATGCGTTTTGTGATGCGGATACCCGGCAGGCGGCTGCGCAAGCCATGCAGCTCGGCTATATGCGTGGCGGATTTGACGCCGGTGATTTGAGGAAAAGGCTGTTCTCGCTGCTGGCCCAGGCCGGCGGCTTTGTTTATGGCAGCGGATTTGAAACCCAGCCGGAACTATTGGACGAGATCGCCCGCCTATGCCCACTGCTGGGCAACTCGGCGCAAACGGTCAGTCTGGCCAAGGATCCCGGTCGATTTTCCCCATTGCTATCCCGTCTGGGTATCCCTTTTCCGGCAACTTCCCTGACACCGCCGGCTGCCAGTAAAGGCTGGCTACGCAAGCGCATTGGCGGTTCCGGCGGAACGCATGTCTTGCCTGCCATGCAGGAAGGAGAGACGGATTGCTACTACCAGCGACTAGCGCCGGGCAAGCCTTACTCCTTATTATTTTTGGCAGACGGCAAGTCGGCCAGGGCGGTGGGGTACAACCAACAGTTGCTGGCGCCGGAGGTGGCGATGCCTTACCGCTATGGGGGCGTGGTCAGTCGCGCCGAGTTGCCGCAACAAGTGCGCTCTGAATTGCTGCAAGCGGCGCAACAATTGACGGCGGAACTGAGGCTGCGCGGCCTCAATAGCCTCGATTGCATGGTTGATAGAGACAGATTTCAGGTGCTGGAAATCAATCCGCGCCTGAGCGCCAGCTTTGCCCTGTACGATGCCGTTAACCAAGGCGCGCACTTGTTCGAGGCGCATTTGCGCGCCTGTGCCGACGAGTTGGCAATGGATTTTCCGCCAGAGCCGGCGCAAGCGCATTTGATATACTATGCGCCTTTCGATTTAACGGTTCCCGTAATGCCGGAATGGCCTGGTTGGGTGGCTGATGTGCCATTGGGAGCGACCCGGATTCAGGTCGGCGAGCCGGTCTGTATGGTCATGGCGTCAGCACATGACGCGCAGGATGCAATGGCTCTTGCGCAAATGCGCGTCGCCGAACTGACGCAACGAATCACCAACTTTTGGATGTGAAAAATGAGTAAAACTACACTTGATACCAGCTATTGGCCCAGCGTCAACGCCCTGACCACACCGCTGGTCGCCAGCTTGCTGGCCAACGCCCAATCCCTGCGCCTGGGCGTGGAACAGCACGCCAGCGGCGCCACTATTATTGACGCCGGCATCAAGGCTCCGGGCGGACTGGAGGCCGGGCGCCTGATTACTGAAATCTGCATGGGTGGCTTGGGGCGCGTTTCGTTGCATTCCAACCCGTCCTTCGGACATTGGCCATGGCAGTTGTCGGTCCATTCCACCAACCCCATCCTCGCTTGTCTGGGCAGCCAGTACGCCGGCTGGAGTCTGGCGCACGAGAAATTCTTCTCGCTCGGTTCCGGCCCCGGCCGTGCCATGGCGGGGCGCGAGGAGCTGTACCAGGAGCTGAATTATAAAGACCAGGCCGATGCCGCCGTGCTGGTGCTGGAAAGCGACAAGGCGCCGCCTCGGGAGGTGATCGACAAGGTAGCGCGCGATACCGGCCTGACCGCCGACAGGCTGACCTTTATCCTGACGCCGACGCGCAGCTTGGCGGGCTCGGTGCAGATCGTCGGCCGCGTGCTGGAAGTGGCCATGCACAAGATCCACACCCTGCATTTCCCGCTGGAACATGTGGTGGACGGCATGGCCAGCGCGCCGCTACCGCCACCGTCGCCGGATTTTCTCACCGGCATGGGCCGCACCAACGACGCCATCCTGTTCGGCGGCCACGCCCATGTGTTCGTACTGGGCAGCGACGAGGCTGCCGCTGAGCTGGCAAAGAACCTGCCCAGCAGCGCTTCGCGCGACTATGGCCGCCCGTTCGCCGAGGTGTTCAAGAGCGTCAACATGGACTTCTACAAGATTGACCCCATGCTGTTCAGCCCGGCCGCCGTGACTGTGACCGCTGTGGAATCCGGCAACAGCTTTGTCGGCGGCAAATTGGATGCGGTGCTGCTGGACCAGTCATTTGGTTATCCTGCTTAATTGAACCACCGCATCCCGGTCTTTACCGACGACCCCGGCTGGCACGGCAAGCGCCTGAAGGAGGCCTTCGCCGTGCGCGGCCGGGAGGCGGTGTTTGTGTCGCTCAAAGACTGTCGCCTCGACCTGCTGCCAGGCCGGCCCGGCGTGGTGATTCCAGGTTTCGAGGACGGCCTGCCGGATGGCGTGTTCGTGCGCGGCGTGCCGGGCGGCACGCTGCAACAGGTCATTGCCCGCCTCGACATCCTGCACGCCCTGAAAATGCTCGGTGTCACCGTTTACAACGACGGCCGCGCGGTGGAACGCACCGTGGACAAGGGCATGACCAGCTTCTTGCTGCATCATCATGGCATCCCTACACCGTTGACTTGGGTGTGCGAATCGCGCCAGCAAGCGCAGGCCATCATCCGGCACGAAACCTCGACCTATCACTCCCTGGTCATCAAGCCGCTGTTTGGTTCGCAAGGGCAGGGCGTGCGCCTGCTGGGTCATAATTCCTGCTTCCCGGTGCCGATGGAAGCGCACGTGGACGGGATCTATTATCTGCAAGCCTATGTGGACAGCGGCGAGGGCGCCTGGCACGACCACCGCGTCTTCGTCATCAATGGTCGCGTGGTGGGCGCCATGCTGCGGCGTGGCAATAGCTGGATCAATAACGTGGCGCAGGGCGGTCAATGCGAACCCCTGCCGCCGCACGGCGAGATCGCCGAACTGGCGCTGGCGGCGGCGCGCGCACTAAAGATAGACTACTGTGGCGTGGATATTATCCGCGATTGCGAGGGTGGCTTGTTTGTGCTTGAGGTCAACAGCATTCCGGCTTGGAAGGGCTTGCAAGGGGTGGTCGAACTGGATATTGCCCAGGCGCTGGTGGACGATTTCCTTAGCAAAATCGCCAGACCTCTCGATGCCCCAGCGGTTGCCGCATGACCTCCGAGCTTTCCCAACGCCTGGCTGCGGCCTTCAAGTCGGCTTGTCTAGCCGAACTGGAAACCCTGAAGCCGGGCAACGTGCATATCTTCGCCGATGGCCACGGCATGCTGGTGGACGATTTCGTGCGTAGCGCCGAGGCTGCTTCTACCGTTATCGCCCGGCCTGGCCTGCCGGTAGGGCAGCGCATCCTGTCGGCTGTTGACGCCACATGGGATGCCGTCGGCTGCAACACCAACCTGGGCATCATCCTGCTGTGCGCGCCGCTGCTCCAGGCGGCGGAACTCGGTGGCGAGGCCGGTCTGCGGGCAAATCTGGACGTAGTGCTGAAAGGCTTGACCGTGGAGGATGCCGCGCTGTCTTACCGGGCCATCGTGCGCGCCACGCCTGCCGGTCTCGGGCAGAGCGAGCGCCACGACGTGCGTCAACCGCCGCAAGTAACATTACTGCAAGCCATGCAAGAGGCGGAAGGCCGTGACCGCATCGCCTGGCAATATGCACATGGTTTTGCCGATGTGTTTGATTTCGGCGTGCCACGATATCAAGAAAGTGCCAGCCGCTGGGGTTGGTCGGCCTGGGCGGCCACGGCGGTTTACCTGGGCTTTCTGGCCCGTTTTCCCGACAGCCACATTGCCCGCAAGCATGGTGAAGTCACGGCGAAGCAGGTGATGGCGGAAGCCGCCGAGCATCAGCAAGCCTTGCTGGCACTGGAAAACCCCAAAAACTACCAGCGCGAATTGCTGCGCTACGACGCCGACCTCAAGGCGCGCGGCCTCAATCCCGGCACCAGCGCTGACCTCACCGTGGCGACTTTGCTGGTGGTGGCGCTGCAAAGATACTTATGGAAAAAAATCGGTTAACTGGTAGTGTGCCATGTATACCAATTGGCTATGACGATATGTGAAATGTACCCTCCATCCGCTGATACTATTGAATCGGCATAACATTCATGCCGTAGAAGGCTTGCGTGTAAAGTACGCTGCCATAGTTGGCAAAATTGATATAATCAACCGGTAAGTTCTATAATGAACTCTTTTGGCAAGCGGCTCTCAGAGGTTATTATTATGGCTACCGACACACTCATAGTTTCTGACGTTGCTTACTTTGGCCTCATCGATGGCCTGACTGGCGAAAGCGTCTACGGTTATACCGGGGTAACGGCCTCGAATCCACTTCTAAGCAGTATGAGTGGAAGCATTTCCATAGCCAGTAGTAGCCTATCAGCAACCAGCTATACCAGTGTTGGTGGCCTAATCGGGGTGAGCACATCCAACTATAGCGCGATCCCGGCGAGTACGGGTACGGGCGTAGCTATTAGCCTAACTCCCACCATCGCTGTAACTCCCATTATTGCCAGCAATATCTACGACACTTCCTTGCACGTTTACACCGGGACAACGACAACGGCCTCAGCCTTGTCTGGTGATAGTTTAAGTGGGACGAGTGCTTCCATAGCTAGTTGCAGCGTACCGGTAGCCAGTTACGCCAGTGTCAGCAGCCTCGTCGGGATAGGCGCATCCAACTATGGATTGAACGCATCGAGTACCGGCATAGCCAGCAGCGTAACCATTAGTTCCGTACCCCTGAGCATTCCCGTTTCTGGAACACTTGCTGCTGATAATGCTGTCGTTATTGCTACAACAATAAATACTACCCCTATATTTGCGATTGGCAATGGCACTGTTGCCACCAGTTTCGGATCGTACGAAGACTCTGGGAAAAGTGTCATCCTACAACCTGATGGCAAAATACTGGTAGCGGGATACAGCTACCACGACATCCTTAACTCGGACTTCGCCTTGGCACGCTATAACCCCAATGGCAGCCTTGATACCAGCTTTGATATTGATGGCAAGCTTATTACCGCCTTTGGCGGACAAGGACTTAGCATCGCTTTGCAGACCGATGGCAAAGTACTGGTATCGGGGTTTAGCTACAACAGCTACCTATCAGGGAATGCTGACTTCGCACTGGCACGTTACAACATTGATGGTAGTCTCGATACCACATTTAGCGGGGATGGCAAACTCACTACTAACTTTGGAGTAGGTTTTAATGTCAGCACCGGTGTTACTTTGCAGTCTGATGGCAAAATACTGGTCGTAGGGACAAGTGGTTCTGGTTCCGCCTTTGCCTTGGCGCGCTACAATCTGGATGGCAACCTAGATACCAGTTTCGATGGTGACGGCATGCTTACAACTGGCTTGGGAAGTAATGCGAGTGCTTCAAGTGTCGTTTTGCAATCAGATGGCAAAATCTTGGTGGCAGGTACCGTAGGCAGTAATAATTCTGATATTGCCTTAGATAGTGTCGTCACAAGATATTTGCCCACAAGGCGATGCAACGAATGTGGACGGCTGCAAGGAATGACGAAGTACATTTCGCGTAGCGCGTCGCAATTCCTCGCCACCGCTTGAGATGCAAAA
>Ga0265327_10000472_pt1 | contig 71196 bp, 67 predicted proteins | sample 41621metaG_FD_202089 | JGI IMG/M metagenome (GOLD analysis project Ga0265327, IMG submission 202089) | Rhizosphere microbial communities from Carex aquatilis grown in University of Washington, Seatle, WA, United States - 4-16-21 metaG | ecosystem: Host-associated > Plants > Roots > Rhizosphere...
GAGACGCCGCCACTCCACGTTGGGTTATGTCAGTCCGGCAGAGTATTATGCCGGTTGGCTTGCCCAGCAAAAACTGGCAGCATAGGTGCTATGCTTGGTATCCGAAAAACAGGGGCAAGCTCAGAAAGATGGCGTTTTGGAGGATCAATTGAATCAATTTTTGCGATTTGTAGTTGTGACAAGCTTGGTGCTGTTCGCGGCAAATGCCTCGGCAGATACCAAGGTCGGCTATGTTGAAGTGGAACGAGTGCTCAAAGAGGCGCCACAGACAGCGGAGGCCAGCAAAAAACTCGAGAAGGAATTCAGTCCGCGCACGGCCGAGCTTGCGCGGCTGCAAAAACAGATCAGCGACCAGGAAAACTCCGGCACTGCCAAGGAGCAGGAACTGGCCAACCTCAAACTCGAGTTTGAACGTAAGAAGCGCGAACTGAACGAAGACGTCAATATCCGCAAGAACGAGGAACTCTCCGCCTTGCAGGATCGCGTCAATAAAGCCGTGACCGCGATCTCCGAAGCGGAGGGCTATGATCTCGTGATCTACAGTGGCATTGCTTATGGCAGCAAGCGCGCAGACATTACCGACAAGGTCATCAAATCCCTGGGCAAGCCTACGCCATGATTCTGAAGCAAGGTGTATCCACTTTTCCCATGCCATGCTTGAGAGTGGCGCGCCGAATTGCAGCGCCAGGTTGTTGTGGTACAAAGTATTTCCACTGCTTTCCTGGATACGGCGGTGAAGAAGCGCGAACAAGCCCGGCAATGGCTGGCCAGTGACGCAGCCCCGTGGCTCGGTGACCTGGAAACGCTGGCCAGTAAATAAAACGGCCGGGATTGGCTATCTCATGGCAATTTCGGCAGGAAAAAAATGGCGACAGGGGCTGTCGCCGAGGAGGGGTTATATGAAGATAAGGAATGTCACATGGACTTTAGCAGCCCATGTGACCACCACATTTGAGGGAGGAGCAAATGCAGTAACGACATTTAATCACCTGAATGTATCTGGTTTGTTTCCATAAAGTTTCTTTTGGTAACAAGATGTATCAGGTTTTGACGAATTGCGGGGCGAATGGGAAAGTGTGGGTAAAACTCATGTGGCCGATACCATCAGACAGAACCAGTACCAGGAGGGTGTAAGAATTTTTGTGTAAACGGTCATTTGGCAGGAAACTGCCAAATGACCGTTTACACAAAAATTCTTACACCCTCCACGGTTATCGTCGCTCAATACTTTGGACAGCGACTTCATGGAAGTAAACCAGATTTTGGGTTCTCTGGATTTTGGCTTATATTCACCCTTGGCGATGGCTAAGGCGCGCTCACGGGCTTGGTCTTGCGATAGCAGACCCCAATACTTTACTCATTTGATTAATGCTGCCTGTACGCGCGCTTGCAGTTTAGGCGTCACTTTGTCCTGGCGCTCGATCTTGCTGATATAGGCTTGAGTGACGCCCATGCGTTCGGCCAGTGCATTTTGAGTGATATGGGCTTTCATGCGGGCAAGGGCGATAGGGTTGTCTACAAAGTCTTCAAGTACGAAGGGAATGTATTCGTTGTCGTCATCCGTGGCGGCTTCAATGCCTGCCAGTTCGTCCTCGATTTCTTCTCTCAAGGCGGTATAAATGGACATAGGCAACAAGACATACTCGTCTTTGCCGTCAATGGATTTGATCGTTTGCAGAGTCATTTGTACGCATCTCCACGTGGTTTTATCTTTTCAATCGCAATCACCTTAACCGCGTCTTGCCGGTCATAGATGATGCGCCAATTGCCAACACGTAGCCGGTAGTAGGGTTCACCTTCCAGCTTTTTGGTGTCCAGTTCAGGATGGTCTGGATCATGGCCGAGTAGTTCAATTTTCTCGGTGATCCTGAATCGCTCTGGCCTCGACAAGCTTTGTAGCTTCTTTGCCGCCTGCCGTTTGATGGTGAGCGTGTATGGCATGGTTATATTATGAGGTTATATTTAGTTATATTCAAGGTTATTTTGAGTGCCGAGTAGCCCTGTCTCAGGTGCTGGTTCTTGTTTGGCACACTCTAGCAGAAAGTCAGTAACGCGTTGCATGGTCTCTCTTAAGCGCTCGACATCGCTGATGGTGGCATGGAAAAGTAGCGGAATCTGCACCTTCAACCCCGGAATAGTTGAAAAAATGGAGTTGAAATCAGTGGGGTAGGTGTTGCGGATAAGCGGACATGACACCTCATCTCTCCACCCCGGATTGTTTTCTGGTTAAGTAGTGATAATGGGTCTTGCCATAATTCACCTGCCCCTCATCCTTAAAATGAGCGAAATCCAACTGGCTTGATTCCTCAATCAATACCACTGTATCCGGCTTTTCTGCCAATATTTTTTGCAACTCCCCCATGCTGCTGATCGTGGGCAAACGGCGTTGCAGATAAAAGGAAGTAGCTCCCTTTATCCGCTCGGTAGGCTGGTAAAGCGCCAACGGCCGGCCGGCAGCGGAAAAATAGGCTAACCTTTCTATCACTAATTTTGCAGACTCCCTTTCATCATCATGAGGTACTACAAAACTGAAATAGGCAATGTAAGTAATGATCAGGATGCCTACAGAGCTCGCTACAAAAGAAAAAATACGTAATTGAGATACAGAGCGCCACATTACAAATAGCGCTGGAATCGCCAGCAACAATGTCACGCCTGCAATAACAGGAACATGGACTTGCACTAAGCGAAAGATGGTGAACAGTACCCCGGCTGAAAAAAAGACAGCTTGGATGACGACAAGCCATTTGGCGCTTTTTATACTTTCCCCACAGCCCGTCGCCGAAGCTTGCTGCGCAAATGAAACGATATAGTGTGCCAAGAAGGCAGCGGCGGCCGGATAAAGCATCAACAGATATGAAGGCCTCTTGCCAGCCGAAATGGATAGCAAAATGAAAGGCACCGCAAGCCAGCAGAAAAAGAAAACCATTCTACGACTTGTTCCCAGAAATCTTGCTGACTGCCAAATTGCGATATAAAACAATAGCGACCACGGTTGAAAAGTTTCCGGCAACTTTTTCAAATAATAATAAAATGGCTCCGCATGGGCGCCACTTGTGTAGCTGCCTTCAAACCGACCCACACTGTTGGTCCACACAATTTCTTTGACCGACTCAATGCCCTGCGCATCAAATAGCGCCCAAAGCCATCCCAGAATTGGCAATAAACCTAACAGCGTAAAAATTACGGGATTTAGCCAATTTAAAATCACTAAGCGCTTGTCGAAATATATGGTCTCGACTAATAAAAAGACAAAAATTACTACGCCTGGCACCGCTAATCCGACCACGCCTTTTGTCAATGTTGCAATGGCAATACCTGCTGAATATGCAAGCCATAAGAGTTTTGAACCATTTTCACGGGTAAAATAAAAGGAAAGAAGCGCTAGGGAAACTCCAAACGCAAGCAATATGTCTTGCCCGGCCGTCCTTGAATACTCCCAAAAAGAACCCATGGTGATTAACAAGATGCCAGACAGTAAAGTCAGCCAGTCGCTTTGTTCCGATTTTCGGAAAAAAAACACGAACAGCAGCGCCGTTGCTATCCCTGCTAATGCGGAAGGTACGCGTGGGGCGAAGGCTTCGTAGCCAAAAATTTTTATCGAAGCCGCTTGCAACCAATAGCTCAGCGGCGGTTTCTCGAGAAATGCTTCACCATTCAGGGTTGGCAGCAAAAATTGATTGTTCTGCAGCATTTCGGCTGCCACGCCCGCCTCTCTAGGCTCGGTGGATCCCCTGAGGTCAAAACGATTCAAGCCACTGAAAATTAGCAAACAAGCTAAAAGTGCAATTACCATCCCAGGCTTAATCCAGCTAGGTAAGTGAAAATTCATTAACAATCCTCAGTGAGTATTGTAGGGTTTATTTAAAGGGGCATGCTGTCGGAGAGAAGAACCCGTCAGCAAACTCTAGCTCGCCTCATCCATCCAGGCTTGCTGGATCGCCTCCAGCACTTTTTCGCCACCGCGCTGGTGGTCGTCGTCAAAGCCACCCAGTTCCACCACCCTGTTGTGCAGGTCAACGAAGTTAATGCGGGTGGGGTCAACTTCCGGGAATTTATCGAACAGTTCCCCGGCAATCTGTTGCACGTCGGTCCACTTCATGGTTTTGCCCTCGCATATTGGTTGGGCCATGCCACGTCCACGCCCAGTTCGCGGGCGGCGTGCAGTGGCCAGTAGGGGTCACGCAGCAGTTCCCGCGCCAGAAAAATCAGGTCGGCCTGTTCGTCCAGCAGGATTTGCTCGGCCTGTTGGGCTTGGGTAATCATGCCTACGGCGCCAGTGGCGATACCCGCCTGCTGGCGCACTCCGGCGGCAAACGGCACCTGGAAGCCGGGCGCGACGGGAATTTGAGCATCGAGGATGAGGCCGCCAGTCGAACAATCCACCAGGTCTATGCCCATCTCCTTAAGCCACTTGGCGAACTGGATGGATTGCGCCAGATTCCAACCGCCCTCGACCCAGTCCGTGGCCGAAATCCGCACCAGCACCGGCCATTGCTGCGGCCAGATGCCACGCACGGTTTCGGCTATTCTCAAGGGTAGCCGGCAGCGGTTTTCCAGGCTGCCGCCGTATTCGTCGGTGCGCTGGTTGGATAGTGGCGACAAGAACTCATGCAGCAGGTAGCCGTGGGCACAGTGCACCTCGGCCACCTCGAAGCCAGCCGCCAAGGCACGGCGCGTAGCATCGGCGAACAATTCCACCACCTCGTCAATTTCACCCTGGCTCAAGGCGTGCGGCGTGCCGTGGGCCGGGGTTAGCGAGATGGCGGAAGGCGCCACGGTGTGCCAGCCGCCGCTACCGATGGGCAGGAACTTACCGCCGTTCCACGGGGCATCGCAAGCTGCCTTGCGTCCGGCGTGGGCAATCTGGATGGCCGGCACCGCACCTTGCTGGCAGATAAACTCGGTGATGGGCTGGAAGGCCGCGGTATGTGCGTCTGACCATAGCCCCAAGCAACCCGGCGTGATACGCCCTTCCGGGCAGACGGCGGTAGCTTCCACCATCACCATCGCCGCGCCGCCCACGGCCCGCGTGCCGTAATGCACCGAATGCCACTGGTTGGGCATGCCGCCCTCGGCCGAGTATTGGCACATGGGAGAAACCACGATACGGTTCCTGAATTCGATATCGCGTAGCTTGAAAGGAGTGAATAGTTTTGCCATGGTGGATACCTTGTGTTTTGCTCAGGTGGCGGGGAGTTTCAGCAATTTCCGGGTTGCTTGGTCAGGCTCCTGGCTGAAGGCATAAGCTTCCACTTCGAGGTTAGCCGTGGCAATAAAAACATAGCTGAAACCGCACTTGCCCAGCATGGCCGATAGCGATTTCGCCGTAAATCCGGTCTTATGCGCATAAAAATCCTGGCCGCTACGTTCAATCTCCCGCCCGTAGCCGTAAATCACGTCGCGTACGGTGATCGGCCCGGCTGGCGACTGGTAGAGAAGATCGTCAATATCCAGCCCGCGTTCGACCACGACCCGCATCAACCCGCCCAGATCGGGCACACGCACATGGGCAAAACCATTCTCTTTCAGCACATGCAGGAATCCGGACAGCACCTTGGGCACGTCATGCCGGTAATAATGCTCCAGATTGTGCGAGCAATAGATCGCATCGTATTCACCCCCTGGCAGCCGCGCCAGCTCGCGCGCATCGCAGACCACATCGGGGTTGCCGCGCGGGTCAATATCCAGCAGCATGTGCTCCCAGCCTTGATACTGCGGCGGCAAGGGGATGGCCTTGCTGTTGCCCCCCACGTTGAGTAGTTTTTTCATACGCCCTTCACATCCTGGATGATGGTGACCCAAGCCCAAGCTTTGACTAGGGATTATAGCGTGCGATAGGGCGGCGTCTAATATGTTAAAATTTACACATTTTTCACCCCGGAAACGACCATGTTCAGCACATCCCAAACCATCGCCAAATACGACCCCGAACTGTTTCAGGCCATGGAGGCCGAGCGTCAGCGCCAGGAAGACCATATTGAGCTGATCGCCTCAGAGAATTATACCAGCCCAGCGGTGATGGAAGCCCAAGGCTCGGTGCTGACCAACAAGTACGCCGAAGGCTATCCGGGCAAGCGCTATTACGGCGGCTGCGAATTTGTGGACATTGCCGAGCAACTGGCCATTGACCGCGCCAAGGCGCTGTTCAGCGCCGAATACGCCAACGTGCAGCCGCACTCCGGCTCACAGGCCAATGCAGCGGTGTACATGGCCATGCTCAAGCCGGGCGATACGATTCTAGGTATGAGTCTGGCGCATGGTGGCCATTTGACTCACGGCGCCTCGGTGAATTTCTCCGGCAAGGTGTTCAATGCCATCACTTATGGCCTGCACCCGCAAAGCGAGGAAATTGATTACGATGAGATACAGCGCCTGGCGCTAGAGCACAAGCCGCGCATGATCGTGGCCGGCGCCTCGGCTTATGCGCTGGTGATCGACTGGAAGCGCTTCCGCAAGATCGCCGACAGCGTCGGCGCCTACCTGTTCGTGGACATGGCGCACTACGCCGGCTTGGTGGCGGCGGGGCTGTACCCCAGCCCGGTCGGCATCGCCGATTTTGTCACCAGCACCACCCACAAGACCTTGCGCGGCCCGCGCGGCGGCCTGATCCTGTCCAGCGCCGAGCACGAAAAGGCGCTCAATTCGGCCATTTTCCCCAACATTCAGGGTGGACCGCTGATGCATGTCATCGCCGCCAAGGCAGTGGCATTCAAGGAAGCCGCCAGCAAGGAATTCAAGCACTACCAGGAACAGGTGATGGCCAACGCGCGTGTCATGGCGACGGTATTGGTGGAACGCGGTCTGCGTATCGTGTCCGGCCGCACCGAAAGCCATGTATTCCTGGTCGACTTACAGCCCAAGAATCTCACCGGCAAGGAAGCCGAAGCACTGCTGGGACGTGCCCACATTACAGTCAACAAGAACGCCATCCCCAACGACCCGCAGAAGCCCTTTGTCACCAGCGGCATCCGCATCGGCACCCCGGCCATGACCACGCGCGGCTTCAAGGAAGCGGAAGCGGAAAAGCTGGCTAACCTCATCGCCGACGTGCTGGACGCGCCGAATGACGAGGCAGTGATCGCCCGTGTGGTGGCCGAGGTCAAAGTACTGACCAGTAAGTTCCCGGTGTATGGCGCTTAACAGCATGGAAGGGGGAAGGGTGAAGGGAGATGCCCCCACCCCGACCCTCCCCCTGCCGGGGGAGGGAGGGTTGTTTTTACCCTTCCCCCTTCCCCCTTCCCCCTTCACTTCATCGTTATGAAATGCCCCTTCTGCGGTGCCGACGATACCCAGGTCATTGACTCCCGCGTCAATGACCTGGGCGACAGCATCCGCCGCCGCCGGCGCTGCGCTTCTTGCGAGAAGCGTTTCACCACTTACGAAACCGCCGATCTGCAACTGCCGCAGGTGGTCAAGCAGAACGGCAAGCGCGAGGAGTTTTCGCGCGACAAGCTGCGCCTGTCGTTCACCCGCGCCTTGCACAAGCGGCCGGTGCCGACCGAATATGTCGACCGCGCCATCGACCATATCGTGCAAGGCATCCTCAGCCGTGGCGAGCGCGAGATCAATGCGCGCGAGCTGGGCGAAGCGGTCATGCAGGAACTGCGCCGGCTGGACAAAGTAGCCTATATCCGCTTTGCCTCGGTCTATCGCAGCTTCCAGGATGTGGACGACTTCCGTGACGCCATCCGCGACCTCAACCAACCGCACCGGCGCAGTACGGACGCGCCGGAAGCCCCGGAGTAATCCATGCCGCAACAGCCGGAACCATCGCTGGCTTTCCTGAAATGGGCCGCTATTGCGTTCGCTGTAGTGACGGTGCTGATTACCGTGCTGTTCTTTGGTTGGTGGGCGATGAAGGATCGCCTCGTGTTTGGCCACGATACCTTTGACCCGGTGCGCTGGATGGCGCCGCCCGCCCAGCAGACCTCCGAATGCCAACGCGGCGACATGGTGCTGGATGTGCGCCAGCGCCTGTTGCAGCCGGGCATGAATAAAGCCGCAGTCACCACCCTGCTGGGCCGACCAGCCTGGGAAGAAGCTGACCAGATCGAATATGACCTCGGCGTCTGCCTATGGGTGGTGCATGGCCTGCGCTTGTATTTCGACCCGCAGGATCGGCTGGTACACAGCGCCATCGTGCAGCACTGAGGGCGCTTCTATAAATTCAAGTTTCTAAGCCAGACAAGGCGCGAGCAAAAAATTGTGACGCGGCATATGTCTGATATGTAAGGAACAATTTCTTGTGAGCAACGCAGTATGGCAACGAAAATTGGATTTATAGAAATGCCCTTGATGTTCTCCGCCGCCGACCACGCCTTCATGGCCCGCGCCTTGCGCCTGGCGGAGCGCGGCTTGACTACCACCTCCCCTAACCCGCGCGTCGGCTGCGTGATCGCCAAGGATGGCATGGTCGTTGGCGCAGGCTGGCACGAACGCGCCGGCGAGCCGCACGCGGAGATCCACGCTTTGAAGCAGGCCGGCGAGCAGGCGCGCGGCGCCACGGCTTATGTGACGCTGGAACCGTGCAGCCATTATGGCCGCACCCCGCCCTGCGCCGAGGCGCTGCTGGCTGCCGGCGTGGCGCGCGTGATAGCGGCGATGTCTGACCCCAATCCCAGAGTGGCGGGCAGCGGCCTGGAACTATTGCGTAACAACGGTATCGAGGTCGGCGTCGGCCTGATGGAAGCGCAAGCACGCGAACTTAACCCCGGCTTCATCTCGCGCATGGAACGCGGCCGCCCTTGGGTGCGGGTAAAAATCGCCGCCAGCCTGGATGGGCGCACCGCGCTGGCCAATGGCGTCAGCCAGTGGATCACGGGGGAAGCGGCGCGGCACGACGTGCAGCGCTGGCGCGCGCGTTCCTGCGCCATCCTGACCGGCATCGGCACGGTTTTGGCGGACAACCCGCAACTCACGGTCCGTGACTTCGACATCGGCCGCCAGCCACTGCGGGTAGTGGTGGACAGCCAGTTGCGCACCCCATCATCGGCGCACATTACCCAAGACGGTAACACCCTGCTGGTGACGGCAGCGGATAGCGCCAAGGCCGACACCCTGCGCGCCGCCGGCGCCGAAGTGCTGGTGCTGCCAGGTATGGATGGCCGGGTGGATTTGTCGGCACTACTCAAGGAACTAGCGCGGCGCGAAATCAACGAAGTCTTGGTCGAGGCTGGCGCCGAGCTGAACGGTGCCTTGCTGCAGGCCGGACTGGTGGACGAACTGCTGCTGTACTACGCGCCCACCTTGCTGGGCGATGCCGCGCATGGCATGTTCGCCCTGCCGCAGTTCAGCGAAATGTCGCAGCGCGTCGAACTCGACATCTTGAGCCTCGATCGCGTTGGGCAGGATATCCGCATCCGTGCTCGGCCTCGTTGATACGCACTGCCACCTGGACGCGGCCGAATTCGAGGACGACCGCGGTGCCATAGCACAGGCAGCCTGGGAAGCCGGCGTCAGCGCCATCGTAGTGCCGGCGGTGGAGCGCAATAACTCCCACGCCGTGCAAGCGCTTTGTCGCACTACGCCGGGCTGCGTACCCGCCTACGGCATTCATCCTATGTATGTTGCCCATGCGGCGCAAACCGACCTGGCGGCACTTGAAGGCTTATTGGCTGAGGACGACTGCGTCGCCGTCGGCGAAATCGGCCTGGATTTTTTCATCCAGGACTACGATCGCGAGCTGCAGGAATGGTTTTTCGTCGAGCAGTTGAAGCTGGCACGCCAGTATGACTTGCCGGTGCTGTTGCATATCCGCCGTGCACAGGATGCCATCCTCAAGCACCTGCGCCAGATTCGGGTACGCGGTGGGATTGCCCACGCTTTCAACGGCAGCCGCCAGCAGGCAGAGGAATTCATCAAGCTGGGGTTCAAGCTGGGATTCGGCGGTGCCATGACCTGGCCGCGCGCGCTGCGCATCCGCGAACTGGCGGCGACGCTACCGTTGGAGACCATCGTACTGGAAACCGACGCGCCGGATATGCCGCCGGAATGGCTGGGACATGGCCAACGCAACAGTCCGCAACAACTGCCGCGCATCGCTCAAATACTGGCTGAAATTCGCGGCGAAAAAGTGTGCGAAATTGTTGACGCAACGGCGCGGAATGTGATTGAGGCACTACCCAAACTGCCTCAGTTATTCACACCACCTCATGTGTTACTTTAACAAAAGCAAAAAAACCTTAGTCTTTCAAAGGAGTGCAGCAACCATTTGATTTTAAACGGTTTGAATTTTAGTATAAATTTTAGGCGTTTGTAAAAATCCTATATGCCAGCACGAGTTACATTTTCAAGTCACAGATATTCACAGATTTATCCACAGATAATGTGGATTGGATTTTGGACTCATTTCCAATGAACATTGACGGAAAAAATTACCGCACCATCTGGTTTGCCGAGAACGGTAACGGGGTCGAAATTATTGACCAAACGCAGTTGCCGCACCGGTTCGTCATCCTGCGCCTGAACCGGGTGGAAGAAGTAGCGCGAGCTATCAAAAATATGAACGTGCGCGGCGCGCCGCTGATTGGCGCCGCCGCCGCTTGCGGCATGGCGCTGGCGATGCGCGCGGCAAGCAGCGATGCCGCCCTGGCCGCCGCGAGTGAAATGCTGTGCGCCACACGGCCGACGGCGGTCAACTTGCGCTGGGCGGTCGAGCGCATGGCGCGCCTACTGCTGCCGCTGCCACCCTCGCAGCGCGCCGAAGCAGCCATAGCTGAAGCAGCCGCCATCTGCGAGGAAGATATCGCCCTCAACCACGGCATCGGGCAGCATGGCCTAGCGTTGCTGCGGCAGCTTTACGCAGCCAAGCAGCGCCCACTCAACCTGCTCACCCATTGCAATGCCGGCTGGCTGGCCACAGTGGATTGGGGCACCGCGCTAGCACCGATTTATGCCGCCTTCGACGCCGGCATCCCGCTGCACGTGTGGGTGGACGAAACCCGCCCGCGCAATCAGGGTGCGGCGCTGACCGCCTGGGAACTGGGCAAGCACGGCGTGCCGCATACCGTCATCACCGACAACGCCGGCGGCCACCTGATGCAGCACGGCAAGGTGGATGCCGTCACCGTCGGCGCCGACCGCGTGACCAGCCGCGGCGACGTGTGCAACAAGATCGGCACCTACCTCAAGGCGCTGGCCGCTTTTGACAACGGCGTGCCGTTCTACGCTGCCGTGCCGTCACCCACCATAGATTGGAGCCTGGCTGATGGCTTGAGAGAAATCCCCATTGAGGAACGCAGCGCCGAAGAAGTGGCCTGGATACAAGGACGGCTGCCAAGCGGTGCAATCGCTCAGGTCAATCTGTTGCCCGATGGCAGCCGCGCCGCCAACCCAGCGTTCGACGTCACCCCCGCGCGGCTGGTGACCGGTATCATCACCGAGTGCGGGGTCTGTCGCCCCGAACATCTAAGGAGTTTATTCCCATGACGCACTTGCGCGAACAACTACTGGCTACCGCCCGCAAGCTTGCCGAACTCGGCCTCAACCGCGGCACCGCCGGCAACTTTAGCGTGCGCGACGGCGATGGCTTCCTGGTCACGCCCAGCGGCATGGCGGTAGACACCATGACCCCGCACGACATGGTGCGGATGGACTTCGACGGCGATGCCCAGGGCGAACGCAGGCCCTCCAGCGAATGGCGCTTCCATCGCGACATCCTGCACGCCCGTCCCGAAGCCGGCGCGGTGATCCACACCCACGCCATGTTCGCCACCACGCTGGCCTGTTTACGCCGCGACATTCCGCCGTTCCACTACATGATCGCCATGGCAGGCGGCGACAGCATTCGCTGCGCGCCGTATGTGCTGTTTGGCACCCAGGAATTGTCCGGTGCGGCACTGCTGGCGCTGCAAGACCGCCAAGCCTGCCTGCTGGCTAACCACGGTATGATCGCCGTCGGGCGTGACCTGGAAGCCGCGCTGGCCATGACAGTGGAAGTGGAAACCCTGTGCGAGCAGTATTGGCGCACCTTGCAAGCCGGCGGCCCGACGCTGCTGACCGCGCAGGAAATGGCCGAGGCGCTGCAACAATTCAAGGGTTATGGTCGCTAGTAAATGTAGCCTGGGTGAAGCAAAGCGGAACCCGGGTTTCGTTGCACTCCACCCAGGCTACACTTCCTGGCAACGGGGGCAGCATCAACTCACGGCATAAAAAAAGGCCCGCAAAGCGGGCCCCAAGGAGAAGCAGGAGAAATGCAAATCTGGTTTAGAAATCGATCTGGGCGCGCAAGTTGATCGCCTTTTCCGTATCGTAAGGGGCGACAGTAGTGCCATTGTTTTGACTGTTGTTGCCAGTGATCGCATGATCAAACTTGGTATCAATGTAATCCAGCATGAAGCGGGTATTCGGGTTGGGAATCCACTTCAGGCCGGCGCTCCAGGAATGCACGTCATTGCTGGAATTGGCGTAATTATAGTCTACCGCGGTGCTGGCTAAACCATTAGTTGAACCACACGCGGCGGCGTTGCCATTACAGCTACTAAAGTCCTTGGCGTCAAACTTGCTGTAACGCGCAGCCACTTCCCACGCGCCAATGCCAGGCGCGCCCGGCGCGATAAAGTCGTTCTTCGGGCGGATGCGATCCATCAAGCCATCCTTGTAGGCATCGGAATAGTTTTCCCCGGTAATCAGCCAAGCCACATCGGCATACCAGGTCTTGATTTTCTTGTCTTGACTCCCAGCGCTAGGGCCAGGCAGCCCGCTGCCAGGCTCAAGCTTGAATTGGTAACCTTCGGTCTGGAACTTGAACTGCTTGTAAGCCACAATGCCTTCCAGTCCTTCGCGTTGAATGTCGGGGTTGAGATAAGTACCGGTGGTGGTAAAGAATTGCGTGCCACGGCCGTTGGTACGGAAGCTGAGGGTGTTTGGACCGCTAGTGCCACCTTGATTGGTGGCGCCATTAATACTGGGGAGGTTGGTAGCTTTGCCGTAATCCACGCCCGCATGCAGGATCATGTCCTGAATATTGGACAGTTGGGCGAAGTTGACCGCCAGACGGCCGTCATATTCCTTGCCCTGGTAATTGTTGTTGGGTTCAATATTATTCTGGCCGTAATCCGCCAGGTAAGCGCCATTCATTGCGGAAACAGCGTAGTACATGCCCTTGACCGGCACGCCGTGCAACATCATGCCGCGGTCCACGCCCGGCGCCAAGGAGGCGCCCCAATCGCGTTCGGTAAAGTCAATAAAGCGCGAGCTGGTGTTCTGCTCCAGGCCAAACGGCGACTTGAACTGGCCGAAACGCAGCTTGGCCTGTTCCCACCAAGCCGCTTCCAGCCAGCCGTACTTGATATAGCCGTTGTTGTTGTTGGCGTTGTTGGAAGAGTTGGCATCAGTTTTTGCAGCCAAGTCGGTAGTCAACTCCCAATTGATGGAGTTGTAAAAGGTACCCTTGGCGCCCAGATAAGCACGGCGGATATCCCAGGTATCGGCGGTATTCGAGTTGGATGATTGAGTCGGAACGTCGCTAAAGCTGCGGTAATCCGTCTGGATACGGCCGCTAACCGACATCTTGGTGGCGCCGTCGCTGGATTGCCAGCTGATACCATCCTTGAACGAAGCCTTGATTTCGGAGGACTTCTTGACCTTTTCCGAATCGCGCTGGGCATTGAACTGATCGTATTCCTCGTCGCTCAGCACGCCCTTGTCATGCAGCTTCTTCAGCAGGTCGTCGCTGGAATCGGCCATCGCCATGTGGGCAAAGCCGAACAGCAACGTCCCCGAAACCGCGGCAACGATGCCGCGTAATTGATTGCGTTTCATTAAAATTACTCCCGTTGAAATTAAACAAAAACCAAAAACCTAATTGGCCAATTAAGTTTTACAACGGGAGCGATTCTGGGTTTTGAATGTTACGGTTTTATGACCGAGAGACAGTTTTTCGGGGTTTGTTGCGCGGATACAACACGCGAACTAATGGCAAGCAGATGCAGGCGGGGGCGCCTGCGCTACGAGAATCAGGCAGCGACTTTGTAGCCCGCGGCCTCAACCGCCGCCTTGAGTTGCGCCACCGTCACCTTGGCCGGATCATAGCTGACCTCGGCGGTCGCTTCGGCGTGGGACACCTCGGCCTCCGCCACCCCATCCAGCACTTTGAGCGTATTGGCAACGATGTTGGAACAGCCGCCACAGGCCATGCCGCTAATATATAAGGTGACGGTTTCCATCTCACGCCTCCGGCCGCATGTGCGGGAACAAGATGACATCCCGGATACTGGGGCTGTCAGTCAACAGCATAACCAGGCGGTCAATGCCGATGCCGCAGCCGCCGGTGGGCGGCATGCCGTATTCCAGCGCGCGGATGTAGTCGACGTCGTAGTACATCGCCTCGTCGTCGCCCGCCTCCTTGGCTTCCACCTGGCTGCGGAAGCGCGCGGCCTGGTCTTCCGGGTCATTGAGTTCGGAGAAACCGTTGGCGATTTCGCGCCCGGTGATAAATAGTTCGAAGCGCTCGGTGATGCCGGGGCGGCTATCGGAAGCTCGCGCCAGCGGCGAGACTTCCACCGGGTAGTCGATGATATAGGTTGGCTGCCACAACTGGGCTTCGGCAGTTTCCTCGAACAAAGCCAATTGCAAGGCGCCCAGACCGAGATGCGGCCGAGCGTCGATGCCGAACTTCTTCAACTCGGTTCGCAAGAAAGCGGCATCCGCCAGTTGTGCCTCGGTGTACTTCGGCGCGTATTTCTGGATGGCGCCGACAATGGTCAAGCGCTCGAACGGCTGGGACAAATCCACCTCGCGCCCCTGGTACATCACCGTCGCCGTGCCCTGCGCGGCCATCGCCGCCGCGCGGATGCACTGCTCGGTGAAGTCCATCAACCACTGATAATCAGTATAGGCGGCATAGAACTCCATCATGGTGAATTCGGGGTTGTGGCGGACGCTCAAGCCCTCGTTGCGGAAATTGCGGTTGATCTCGAACACGCGCTCGAAGCCGCCAACGATTAGGCGCTTCAAGAACAACTCCGGCGCGATGCGCAAAAACATTTGCATATCCAACGCGTTGTGGTGGGTCTTGAACGGCTTGGCCGCCGCGCCGCCGGGGATCGGGTGCAGCATCGGCGTTTCGACTTCTAAAAATTGATTGTCCAGCATGAAATGGCGGATCGCCGCCACGATCTTGCTGCGGGAGATGAAAGTCTGGCGCGTTTCTTCCGAAACAATCAAATCCACGTAGCGTTGGCGGTACTTGGTTTCCTGGTCGGAAAGCCCGTGGAACTTCTCCGGCAGCGGACGCAGCGCCTTGGTCAGCAGGCGCAGGCTATCCACCTTCACCGACAGCTCGCCAGTCTTGGTCTTGAACAGCACGCCCTCGGCGGCGACGATGTCGCCCAAATCCCACTTCTTGAAGGCGTCATACACCGCTTCGCCCAGGTTGTCGCGCGTGACGAATAGCTGGATGCGGCTGCTCGGGTCCTGGACAGTGGCAAAGCTGGCTTTGCCCATCACCCGCTTCAGCATCATGCGGCCGGACACGCTGACACGGATGGCATGCGGCTCCAGTTCCTCGGCGGATTTCTCGCCATGCTCGACATGCAAATCCGCCGCCAGATGACTGCGCCGATAATCGTTGGGGAACGCCACGCCCTGCTCACGCAAGGCTTTCAGCTTCTCGCGCCGCTCGGCGATCACGTGGTTTTCGTCCTGGGGAATTTGCTCTTTAGTCATGATATTCAAGGGTTAATCGTTAAAATAATGGGTTGTAAAATCAAGCGACTCCGCCGCTTTTTTCATTTCTTTATCCGACGTAGCCAGTTGCCAGATTTGCGCGGATTGGGCAATGCGCAGGTGCATCGCATCCAATGCCCTGAGCGATAACGGACAAACTTGCTCAATCAGTACTTGCGCTTCTTTCATCAGATGCGCCGCACATGGTGCCAAGGTAAACCAGGTATCGGCAATATCCTTGGCCAGCTCGCGCTCGGCAGTCAGCCGGTACTCCTTGCTGATACCGCCGTTGCGCTCGATACGCCTGAGCGCGCAATGCCACTCCAGCACGACCAGATCACTCAACACCAACGGGCTGTTCTGGTTGAGGAACACCTCCACCTCGTCGGAATACGGCTCCTTGACGTACCACTTCACCAGCACGCTGGTATCAATATAAATCGCCGGGTTATCAGTCGCCGAACTAGTGGACGCCATACTAGCGGGCATCGCGATCCTCACGGATCAACACTTCGGAACCCACCGCTTGCATGGGCATCTGGTCGCGCAACCATTTCATCGAACGCGCTTTCGGCCGCGTCACGGCCGCCGCCTCTTCAAACGGCAACACCCGCGCAAACGGCTTGCCGTGGTGGGTCAACACTACCTCACCCTCCGCCGCCAGCGTCTCAACCAGCACGTCATAACTGGCGCGTATTTGACGAATGCCTAATGTTTTCATGGTTTGCTCCTTGGTCAAGCTGGAATGCTTGTGACACATCATTGTAAAATGTGTCACAAGTAACGTCAACGCACGTTTGCTTCATCCCGATTAGACGCCCTGCTTAAGACTCTCCGAGATAAACGGGTCAAGATCGCCGTCCAGCACCCCTTGGGTGTTGCCGATTTCAACATTGGTGCGCAAATCCTTGATGCGCGACTGGTCGAGAACGTAGGAACGAATCTGGTGGCCCCAACCGATGTCGGTCTTGGCGTCTTCCAGCGCCTGTTTTTCCTCGTTGCGCTTGCGCAGTTCCAGCGCATACAGCTGCGCTTTCAGCATGGCCATGGCTTCGGCCTTGTTGCGGTGCTGCGAGCGGTCATTCTGGCATTGCACCACGGTGTTGGTGGGGATATGGGTGATGCGGACCGCGGAATCGGTTTTGTTGATGTGCTGGCCGCCGGCGCCAGAGGCACGGTAGGTGTCGATGCGCAGGTCGGCGGGGTTGATGTCGACCTCGATGGAATCGTCCACTTCGGGAAAAATCTGCACGCTGGCAAAGCTGGTGTGGCGTTTGGCGTTGGAGTCGAAAGGCGATTTACGCACCAGCCGGTGCACCCCGTTTTCGGAACGCAAGGTGCCATAGGCATAGTCGCCCGACACCTTAATGGCGGCGCCTTTAATCCCGGCAATATCGCCCTCGGTTTCTTCCAGCACTTCGACCTGAAAGCCCTTCTTCTCGCAGTAGCGCAGATACATGCGCAACAACATGCCTGCCCAGTCCTGCGCCTCAGTGCCGCCGCTGCCAGATTGAAACTCGACAAAGCAGTTATTAGGATCCATCGGGTTGGAGAACATGCGGCGGAATTCCAGCGCGGCGACTTGCTGTTCCAGCGCCTGCGCATCGGCCTCGATGGACAGGATGGTGTCATCGTCATCCTCGGCGCGCGCCATCTCAAACAGCTCGTCGGCATCCTTGAGCGCCGAGCCAAGCTGCTCCAGCGTCAGCACCACGGCTTCCAGCGATTTCTTTTCGCGGCCCAATGCTTGGGCGCGTTCGGCGTCGTTCCAGATGGCCGGGTCTTCGGCCAGGCGGCTGACTTCGGTCAGGCGATCCTTTTTGCCATCGAAGTCAAAGATACCTCCGCAAATCGACGGTGCGGGTTTCCATGCCCTGCAAGTGATTGGCGATGGCGTTAAGGCGTTCGGCTTCCATGATGTTTCCGCTCTAATGCAAAGGCGCGATTATACCAGCTCACAGCAGCAGGACGCCGGCCAGCACCCCCAGCGCCAGCGCGCCCATGCTGGGCGCGGCGCGGCGCGCCAGGGCTTTGCCGCCAAAAAAGGCCAGCAGACCGAACTTGAACGCCAGGTTGGACAGGTAGGCAATGGCGATAGCGAGCACCGCCTGATCGGCCAGTAGCTTGCCTTGGCCGAACAGGCGCAGAGTGGACAGCGAAATGGCATCCACGTCGGTCAATCCCGAAGCCAGCGCCAACAGGTAAAGGCCGCGACTGCCGGCCACGTCCGACAGCCAGGCCGCCGCCACTAGCACCACGGCGTACAGCACGCCAAAGGAAAGCGCGGTTTTGATTTCGGTCGGATTGTTGATTTCCGGCATCGGCAGATTGCCACTGCTCTGCATGCGACGCCACCAGTAGAAAGTCACCGTAGCGCCAAAGACGAAACCCAGCGCCAGTACCGGCAGCAGATGCGGCAGGATGGCCGGCGCCAGCACGCCACCCAGCACCGCCAGCCGTACCAGCACCACCAGGTTAGCCAGGGTGATGACCACTACCGCCAGATTGAGCATGGCGCTGTTCCTGGCATGGCGCGCGTAGACCAGCGTAGTCGCGGTACTCGATACCAGCCCGCCGAGAAAGCCCAGCAACGGCGCGCCGTAGCGCTGCCCGACGAAGCGCAAGGCCACATAGCCTGCCAGACTGATGCCGGAAATCAGCACCACCATCAGCCAGATCTGGTAGGGGTTGAGGGCGTCATACGGGCCATAGTCCTGATTCGGCAGCACCGGCAACACCACCAGCGACAGCACCGCAAACTGGAGCATGGATTGCAGATCCTGGCGCGACAAACTCCTGCTCATGCCTTCCAGCTCCAGCTTGTAGTGCAGCAGGATGGTGACGACGATGGCCAGCATGATGGCCAGGGTGCCGTAGCCGTACCAGACTGTGGCGCCCAGCCCGTAACACAGCATCAGCGCGGCCTGCGTGGTGGTACCGGGATCCTGGTCCTGGTCATCCCCGATATAGGCGCCGATAATCAAGGCGCCGACGCCAATCAGCCCCGCCGCCAGCAGCCAGGGGGAACCGGTTTTTTCCGCCAGTAGGCTGAGCAGCGTGCCCAGCAGCGCGGTCAGGGCGAAGGTGCGCAGACCGGCTTTGGCGGTCGGGGTACGCTCCCGTTCCAGTCCCAGCAGCAGGCCGAGCGCCAGACTGGTAGCGAACGCCGGCAGGTATTCCAACCCATTGCTTTGCAGAAAGAGTTCTTTCATGCCTGATTTTCCCGTCTTAATTTCATTTAGGACTATGTTAGCCCTTTCCACCACCATGACAACCACCACCCAAATAAGCCAGCCATTTCACCTTTTTTCATAAAAGTGCAACAATGCCTCGTTAGCATGGCTTTCGATTTTAAACCTCATCTGGAGAAACCGATGCGTAACTTTACCCGTACTCTCGCCGGCGTTATTGCGGCAGCCGGTCTTGCCTTTAGCGTCACCGCTCACGCCGTGGACATCACCGGCGCCGGCGCCACCTTCCCCTACCCGATCTACGCCAAGTGGGCGGAAGCCTATAACGCCAAGACCGGCGTCAAGATGAATTACCAGTCCATCGGTTCCGGCGGCGGCATCAAGCAAATTCAGAACAAAACCGTTAACTTCGGCGCATCCGACAAGCCGCTGACTCAGGCCGAACTGGACAAGGACGGCCTGATGCAATTCCCCACCGTGGTCGGCGGCGTAGTGCCGGTCATCAACATCGAAGGCGTCAGCTCCGGCAAGCTGCGCCTCAGTGGCGAAGTACTGGCCAATATCTTCCTGAAGAAGATTACCCAGTGGGATGACGCCGCCATCAAGGCGCTCAACCCCGGTGTTGCCCTGCCTTCCGCAGCCATCACCGTGGTACACCGCTCCGACGGTTCCGGCACCACCTTCGTCTTCGTCAACTACCTGAGCAAGGTCAGCGAAGAATGGAAAACCAAGGTTGGCGCTGACACAGCGGTATCCTGGCCGGTCGGTGTGGGCGGCAAAGGTAACGAAGGCGTGGCTTCCTACGTGCAGCGCATCAAGGGCGCCATCGGCTACGTGGAATTCGCCTATGCCAAGCAAAACGGGCTGACTTACGTGGCCATGCAAAACAAGGAAGGCGAATTCGTGAAGCCAGGTCTGCCAAGTTTCCAGGCTGCCGCCAAGTATGCTGAATGGGACAAGGCGCCCGGCTTCTACGAAATCATCACCAACGAACCAGGCAAGGAAACCTGGCCGATCTCCAGCGCGACCTTCATCCTGATGCACAAGGTGCAGGAAAATCCGGCCGCCGGCAAGGAAGTACTGAAGTTCTTCAACTACGGCTACACCGAAGGCGGCAAGATGGCCGAGTCGCTAGACTACGTGCCGCTGCCGGACAATGTGGTCAAGCTGATCGAGAGCCACTGGAGTACCAACATGAAGGGCAAGGACGGCTCCGCCGTCTGGCAATAAGCCCAACGGGGCCGGGTTGCTGCTAAAATCCCGGCCATTGCGATAACCAGGGAAGGTGTTTACCGCCTTCCCTTTTAATCTGGGCTAAACGACTTGAAAACGCGCAATCTACAAGCCACACTGGACGTGTTGTTCAACAACACCACCAAGCTGTTCGCCTTCCTGGTATTCGGTACGCTGTTCGGCATCATGGTCACGCTGTTGGTGGGCAGCCTGCCGGCGCTCAAGGCTTTCGGCTTCCACTTTTTCGTTAGCGACGCCTGGAATCCAGTCACCATCGAATTTGGCGCCCTGGTGCCGATCTTCGGCACCTTGGTCACCGCGGTGATTGCTATGCTGATCGGCGTTCCGGTCAGCTTCGGCATCGCGCTGTTCATCACCGAGATGTGCCCAGCCTGGATCAAGCGTCCGCTGGGCATCGCCATCGAACTGCTGGCGGGCATCCCCAGCATCATCTACGGCATGTGGGGCTTGTTCGTATTCGCCCCCTGGTTCGCCGACCACCTGGAACCGTGGATCAATACCCACATGGGCGGCCTGCCCATGATCGGCAGTTTCTTTCAAGGCCCCCCCATGGGCATCGGCATGCTGACTGCTGGCTTTATTCTGGCGATCATGGTGATCCCGTTTATTGCCTCGGTGATGCGTGACGTATTCGAGGTAGTCCCCACGCTACTGAAGGAATCAGCCTACGGACTGGGCGCCACCACCTGGGAAGTGGTGTGGAACGTGGTGCTGCCCTATACCAAGATCGGCGTGGTGGGCGGCATTATGCTGGGGCTGGGGCGGGCGCTGGGCGAAACCATGGCGGTCACCTTCGTCATCGGCAACGCGCACGAGCTTTCCATGTCGCTGCTGATGCCGGGCAATACCATCTCCTCGGCACTGGCCAATGAATTCACCGAAGCGGTAGGCGAGGTCTATACCTCCTCGCTGATCACCTTGGGCATGACGCTGTTCGTCATCACTTTCATCGTGCTGGCATTAGCCAAGCTGCTACTAATCAAACTCGCTACCAAGGAAGGTAAACAGTCATGAGCGCGCTGGATAACACACTTTACTTGCGTCGGCGCATCATTAATACCGTCAACCTCGGCATTTCCATGGTGGCCGTGGTTTTTGCGCTGTTTTTCCTGTCCTGGATCCTGTGGACACTGTTCAGCAACGGTTTCAGCCATCTCGGCGCCAGCGTCTTCACCCAGATGACACCACCGCCCGGCAGCAAGGGCGGCTTGGCCAACGCTATTGTCGGCAGCCTGTATATGGTCATCGCCGCCACCTTGGTCGGCACCCCAGTAGGCATCCTGGCCGGTACTTACCTGGCGGAATTTGGCCGTGGTACCTGGCTGGCGCCCGCCACCCGCTTCATCAACGACATCCTGCTGTCGGCGCCTTCCATCGTCATCGGCTTGTTCGTCTACGAACTGGTGGTGCACCGCGTTGGCCACTTCTCCGGCTGGGCCGGCGCGCTGGCGTTATCGCTGATTGTGCTGCCGGTGGTGGTGCGCACCACCGAGAACATGCTGCAACTGGTACCCAATACCCTGCGCGAAGCAGCGGCGGCGTTGGGCGCCCCGCAATGGAAAATCGTCATCATGGTCACCTACCGCGCCGCGCGCGCCGGCATGTTGACGGGGATATTGCTGGCGGTAGCGCGCATTTCCGGCGAAACCGCGCCGTTGCTGTTCACCGCGCTGAATAACCAGTTCTGGAGCAACGACCTCAACGGCCCCATGGCCAGCCTGGCGGTGATTATTTTCCAGTTCGCCATGAGCCCTTATGAAGACTGGCATCACCTGGCTTGGGCCGGCGCGCTGCTGATTACGCTGTTCGTGCTCGGGCTCAACATCCTGGCGCGCTCCCTGTTCCACCAAGGCGAGAAACAATAATGACCCAACTACACCTGACACCCCCGCATTTGATACACCCTGAATATCCACAGGAAACCCATATGGCTGATACCGACAAGATCACCGTAAAGAATCTGAATTTCCATTACGGTAAATTCCATGCGCTGAAGAACATCAACCTCAGCATCCCGGACAAGCAGGTAACAGCATTTATCGGGCCATCCGGCTGCGGCAAGTCCACCCTGCTGCGCACCTTCAACCGCATGTACCAGCTCTACCCCAAGCAAGTGGCACAAGGCGAAATCATCCTCGACGGCCAAAACGTACTCGACCCTAAACAGGATCTCAACCTGCTGCGCGCCAAGGTCGGCATGGTATTCCAGAAACCGACGCCGTTCCCCATGTCGATCTACGACAACATCGTCTTTGGTCTCAAGCTGTACGAGAACCTCAATAAATCCGACCTGAACGACCGCGTGGAATGGGCCTTGAAAAAAGCCGCGCTGTGGAATGAAGTGAAAGACAAGCTCGACCAGAGCGGCACCAGCCTGTCCGGCGGCCAGCAACAACGCCTGTGCATCGCGCGCGGCGTCGCCGTCAAGCCGGAAGTACTGCTGCTGGATGAGCCTTGCTCCGCGCTGGACCCGATTTCCACCGCTCGTATCGAGGAATTGATCCACGAGCTGAGGTCGGACTACACCATCGTCATCGTCACCCACAACATGCAGCAGGCGGCACGGGTTTCAGACTACACTGCCTATATGTACCTGGGCGAACTGATCGAATTCGGCGACACCGACCTCATGTTCACCAAGCCGACGCGACGCGAAACGGAAGATTACATTACCGGCAAGTTTGGTTAATCTCCTGCGCCACGGCTTGCGTCAGGCTCCGCGGGGGCTATCCAAATGAAACCGCGCAAGCAATCGCATTATTTGGGCATGGTCACGACGATCCCGTATATCAACCGGGGGGAGTCGAATGCCTCGTTTTCCGGCCAGGTCAGCAGTGATCCAAAACTGCTGGATCTTTCCAGCATCGCACGCAGCGACATCCCGTTTGCGCTAAAAGTCCTCGGCACCACCGCTTTCGGCCTGCTCGACCACGAAGCCGGCGTGCGATTGCAGCGTTTCGGCCACAACGCCATTGCGCTGGAACGGCGCCCGTCCTGGTGGCGCCAACTGGCTTCCCATTTCATTTCTCCAGTCAACCTGCTGCTGCTGGCGATTTCCGCTATTTCGACCGTCATGGCGGATTACACCGCCGCCATCATGGTCAGCCTGATGGTGGTGATGAGCACCCTGTTGTCGTTCGTGCAGGAATACCGCTCCGGCAATGCTGCCGAAAAGCTGCGCCACATGGTGCGCGCCACCGCCAGCGTGCAGCGCCAGGACAAGCGCCTGGGCGTGCCGCCCGACGTGGTGCAGGCGTTTGAAATCCAGCTGCATCCGCAAGGGCCGCAGGTACGCGACCTGCCGATCGAAATGCTGGTGCCGGGCGACATCGTGCACCTGTCGGCGGGCGACATGGTGCCGGCCGACGTGCGCATCCTCCAGTCCAAGGACTTGTCGGTAGACCAGTCCACGCTGACCGGCGAATCGCTGCCGGTGGACAAGCACGCGCTGCTGGGCAATGGCGATGGCGCCGTGCTCGAATTCAACAACCTGTGTTTCATGGGCAGCAACGTGGTCAGCGGCACTGCCATCGCCGTCGTGGCGCGCACCGGCGCCGCCACTTATTTCGGCTCGCTGGCGCATGACATTAGCACGCAACGCCCCAATACCAGTTTCGACAAGGGCGTACAGCGCTTCGCCATGCTGATGCTGCGCTTCATGTTGGTGATGGTGCCGCTGGTGTTCATCATCAACGGCCTGACCAAGGGCGACTGGCTGCAAGCCTTTGTATTCGCGGTAGCGGTAGCAGTGGGGCTGGCGCCGGAAATGTTGCCCATGATCGTCACTATCAACCTGAGCAAGGGCGCCATCCTGCTGTCGCGGCGCAAGGTTATCGTCAAACGCCTCAACGCCATCCAGAATTTCGGCGCCATGGACGTGCTGTGTACTGACAAGACCGGCACCCTGACCCAAGGCCGGGTGGTGCTGGAGCAGCACGTCGGGCCGGACGGCGCGGACTGCGCCAAGGTGCTGGAATATGCTTACCTCAACAGCTACCACCAGACCGGGCTGAAGAACATGCTGGACGAGGCGGTGCTGAAGCACGCCGAAATCCACGCCGGGCTGGAAGTGGAAAAGCGCTTCCGCAAAGTGGACGAGGTGCCGTTCGACTTTAAGCGCCGCCGCATGTCGGTGGTGGTGGAGCGCGACGGCCAGCACCACCAACTGGTGTGCAAGGGCGCGGTGGAAGAAGTGCTGGCCATCTGCACCCAGGTCGAAGTGAACGGGATAGCGCAGCCCCTGGACGCTGACTGGCTGCAACGCCTGATGGCGCTGAAAGACAACCTTAATGCCGACGGCTTCATGGTCATCGCCGTCGCCTGCCGCGATTATCCGGCCACGCGCGAAGTGTATTCGGTACGCGACGAGGACGGACTGACACTGCTCGGTTTTACCGCTTTCTTCGACCCACCGCGTGAAAGCGCGGCCGAAGCGCTGGCAGCATTGCACCAGCACGGCGTGACGGTCAAAATCCTCACCGGCGACAATGAAGCCGTCACCCGCAAAATCTGCCAACAGGTCGGCCTGGCGGTGACCGACATCATAGACGGCCAGGCTATCGCCGCCATGCCGGACGAGGAACTACGCGTAGCGGCGCAGCGCTGCACCGCTTTCGTCAAGCTGGCACCGGAGCAGAAATCGCGCATCATCGCCGCGCTGCATGCCAATAACCACGTGGTCGGTTTCCTCGGCGACGGCATCAACGACGGTCCGGCGCTGAAAGCCGCCGACATCGGCATTTCGGTGGACAGGGCGGTAGACATCGCCAAGGAATCCGCCGACATCATCTTGCTGGAAAAAAGCCTGATGGTGCTGGAACAAGGGGTGCTGGAGGGCCGCCGGGTGTTCGGCAACATCGTCAAATACCTGCGCATGAGCGCCAGCTCCAACTTCGGCAACATGCTGAGCATGATCGGCGCCAGCGCCTTCCTGCCGTTCCTGCCGATGGCGCCGGTGCAAATCCTGCTCAATAACCTGTTCTACGACTTCTCGCAGACCACCATCGCCACCGACAACGTGGACCAGGAATACCTGTCCGGCCCGCGCCAGTGGGAGATCGGCAACATCGCCCGCTTCATGCTGGTGTTCGGGCCGATCAGTTCCTTGTTCGACTACGCTACCTATTTCGTCCTGCTGCACTGGTTCAACGGCTGGCACAACCCGACCCTGTTCCATACCGGCTGGTTCGTCGAATCGCTGCTGTCGCAGACGCTGGTGATCCACATCATCCGCACCGGCCGTATCCCGTTCGTGCAGAGCCGCGCCAGCCTGCCACTGCTAGTGACCAGTATCGGCATCTGTGCCCTCGGCGCCTGGCTGCCGTTCTCGCCGCTCGCCATGCACTTTGGCTTCACGCCATTCCCGGCCGCCTACGGCCTGGCGCTAGTGGCCATCGTCAGCGCCTACCTGCTGTTGACCCAAACCATCAAAGCCTGGTTTATCCGCCGCTACGGCATTGCTTAAGCCTAAACCAGAAAATATGCGGCTTACTTGTCGCCAGCAGGACGCCCGGTCTTGATGACCTCGACACTGTCAACCGCAGCAAGAAAATCGGCGTCCCCCATCAAAACCAGTGCCTGGATTCCCGCACGCAATAGCTCGCCCTTTTTCATCGCTTTGCCATGACCAAGGCAACGCGCCTTAAGCGCGGCAAGCTGCTTATGCTCGCTTTCCGGAATAGTGTAGCTGTCGCGCACCAGCTTGACCTTCTTGGCCTTCACCTGGGTTGTGGCTTTGTCCACGTTCGACACAGTCTTTGCCGGTTTCGCCTTAGGAGCAACGGCAACCTTGGCGGAAGCCGCTGGCTGTTTCGGCTTGGCTGGCACTTTTGTCTTTGCTTGAGCAACCGGCTTTACCGCCGTAGCCGTTTTTTGCGCAGAAACTGCTTTAGCCACAGATTTCTCAACGGGTACTGGTTTCGTTTTCACCGCCGGCATTGCGGTTGATTTTTTAGCAGTGGCCGGCTTCACTACGGCTTTAGCCGCCTTTCCGGGATTCGATGTGGTTGCCATGATAGTTCTCCTTTAATAACGGAACATACCGTATAAACAGTATATACCTTTTAAATCATGACGCAAGACTGACACAAGTCAATTACTACAATTAAACCAGTGAGATAGACGCCGTAGATACGCCTAAAATGGCATTAGTACAGGCGTGTGGAAGTCCGATGAAACGACATGAACACGCAACAATCCCGTGGCATTCTTAATGCCGTGCATCATTCATTTTGTCGCGACACGGATAAGCACACCGTTGGAATCAGAACCACCTGCTTAGCTGAATTAAGGAAATCTCCATGTCCGATATTGCCGAAAGAGCCCTGCATACCCGCGCCGCTCGTTCCGTCGAGGCATTGCGCCGCTCGTTTATTGACAACCTGTACTACATCACCGGGCGTTCACTGGAAACGGCGACCCCGGTCAATCTTTATACGGCGCTGGCTTATACCGTGCGTGACCGTTTGCTGGAGCGCTTTATTTCCACTTCGGAGCGCTACCGGGAGAGCGGCGCCAAGGTGGTTTGCTACTTCTCGGCAGAATTTCTGCTGGGGCCGCACCTGGGCAACAACATCCTCAATCTGGGACTGTGGGATAACCTGGCGGAAGCCATGCGCGGAACCGGGTTGGACATGGAAAGCATTTTGCAGCAGGAGCGCGAACCCGGCTTGGGTAATGGCGGATTGGGCCGCCTGGCCGCCTGCTATCTGGATTCCCTCGCCACCCTGGAAATCCCCGCCATCGGCTACGGCATCCGTTACGAGTTTGGCCTGTTTGACCAGACCATCAAGGACGGCTGGCAGGTGGAAGTCACCGACGCCTGGCTACACGATGGCAATCCGTGGGAGCTGCCCAACCGCCAGCGCCGCTATCCGGTCAGGCTGGGCGGCCATACCGAGCAATACACCGACGACCAGGATCGCCTGCGGGTACGATGGGTGGCGGGCAACATTGTCTACGGCGTCGCCTACGACACCCCCATCCTCGGCTACGACGTCCTCAACGTCAACCGGCTACGACTGTGGAAGTCGGAGGCGCGCCAAGCCTTCGACCTGCAAGCCTTCAACGTCGGCGATTACAATGGCGCGGTAGATGAAATGGTCGAGGCCGAGAACCTCACCAAGGTACTCTACCCCAACGACGAACCCGAGATCGGCAAGGAGCTGCGCCTTAAACAGCAGTATTTCTTCGTGTCCTGCTCGTTGCAGGACATGGTGCGCATTGCCTTGCGCGACTTTAACGATCTGACCCGCTTCCCCGACAAATTTGTCGCCCAGCTAAACGACACCCACCCGGCCATTGCCGTGGCGGAACTGATGCGACTGCTGGTGGACGAGCATGGGGTGGCGTGGGAACAGGCCTGGGAAATCACCCGCAACAGCTTCGCCTACACCAACCACACGCTGTTGCAGGAAGCGCTGGAAACCTGGTCGCTGGAGCTGTTCCAACGCATCCTGCCACGCCATATCGAAATCATTTACGAAATCAACCAGCGCTTGCTCGATGAAATACGCACCCGCTTCATGGACGATGAACAGCGCCTTGGCCGCATGTCCATTATTGCCGAGGGGCCGGTGCGGCGGGTACGCATGGCCCATCTCGCCGCCGCCGGCAGCTTCGCCATCAATGGCGTTGCCGCGTTGCACACCGAGTTGCTGAAAGAGACGGCGATGCGCGATTTCAACGAACTGTGGCCAGAGAAATTCAGCAACAAGACCAACGGTGTCACCCCGCGCCGCTTCATCGCCCTGGCCAACCGGCCCTTGGCCAAACTGATCGAGGACACCATAGACGGCGACTGGCTGCGTAATCTGGAATCACTGCGACGGCTAGAGCCGTATACCGAAGATGCCGCTTTCCGGGCGCAATGGCGCGAAGTCAAGCTCACCGCCAAGCGGCAATTATCCAACTACATCCAGCAAACCCTGGGGCTATCCATTGATCCGGCTTCGCTGTTCGACATCCAGGCCAAGCGTTTTCATGAATACAAGCGCCAGCATCTCAACCTGCTGCATATCGTCAGCCTGTATAGCCGGCTGAAAAATAGCCCTAACCTGGACATCGCGCCGCGCACCTTCATCTTCGGCGGCAAGGCAGCCCCTGGCTATTATATGGCCAAGCTGATTATCAAGCTGATTCACTCAGTCGCGGAGACAGTCAATCGCGACCCGCAGGTCAACCGGCAGATGAAAGTGGTGTTCGTGCCCAACTTCAATGTCCAGAATGCCCAGATTATCTATCCCGCCGCCGACCTCTCCGAGCAAATTTCTACCGCCGGCAAGGAAGCCTCAGGTACCGGCAATATGAAATTTTCCATGAACGGCGCCCTTACCATAGGCACGCTGGACGGCGCCAACGTGGAGATACGCGAGGCGGTGGGCGAGGAGAACTTTTTCCTGTTCGGTTTAAATGCCGCACAGGTGCGGGAACGCTTGAACAGTGGTTATCAGCCCTGGCAGGTGGTGGAAAATGACGCGGAACTGCGCCATGCGCTTGACCTGATTGATTCCGGCCTATTCTCGCATGGCGACCGGCAACTGTTCGCGCCGATTACCGGCAACCTGCGCGGGCATGACCCCTATCTGGTCTGCGCCGATTACCGCGCCTATCTGGATTGCCAGGATAACGCGGGAGCCCAATACCGCGACACGGAGCAGTGGACGCGCATGTCCATCCTCAACGTGGCACGCATCGGCAGGTTCTCGTCCGACCGTGCCATCCGCGAATACTGCGAACAGATATGGAAAGTAAAGCCAGTTTCCATGGGAAATAAAAGGTGAATCCAGTAGCTCTAGCGATCAAGGCTATAACAAACATGGCGTAAGCGATTGGTCAGGGATTCCCTGCGTCAGCAGGGTGAATCTTGCCGACACTATCAGGCATTATCCTTCTCCCTGAGTTCAGCCACCCGCTCGCGCCATTCGTTGAGCCGTTCATCCTCCAACTCAAGCTGTATTGCCAGGGCTTCTATCGTGCTTAATTTCTCTTTTTCCAGCAGGCGGGGTAACTTTTTACCCATTCTGGACAGCAAGCGCTCGGCTTCTTCCTCATTTAAAAGTTCTGCTTTTTCCAGATATTCTGGATTGGGGGTTCTGATCTTCATCGTAATTCATCCTCAGTAGCACTGCCCAAAGATGGGCATCGCTCATACTAAGGCGTGATCATTTTTTGGTGTGTTACATATTTGTGACAGTCGTCAGCACTTTGATTCCGGCTTTTTGCCACATGGCTGATGGCGCGTGTCCGCCTTGGGCTTGCAACCGTTTCCAGTGCGGCCAAGCTTGCCAACCATTTTTTTGCGTGGGTAAAAAAACTCGACGGAAAGGATGTGCTCCAAGTCCTGCGTGGGCGGCACGGCAAAGTTGAGTAGCGCCATCATGCGCTGCACCGCATACTTGGTTTCGACCGCCTTATCCAGCAGGACTGCCATGGGATTGCTCATCGCGCCACTCCTCAAGGTGAAAACTTTTACCAATGCAGCCTGCGCAGCAAGGCGCTTTTTTTCTGCTGGTGACCTTGCATACGGCGCAGGATATTATCCAGCGCCTGGATGGCTTCGAGAATGTGCGGCCCCTTGTTGAGCATGACACACTCGGCGCGCTCGCCCATGGCGGCGTCGGTGATTTCGGCGCGGCTCGGCTTGCCGTTCTTGGCCAGTCCTTCCAGCACTTGCGTGGCCCAGATCACCGGCAGATGCGCCGCCTCGGCCAGCCACATGATTTCTTCCTGCAACTCCGCCAGCCGTTCGTAGCCGCATTCCACCGCCAGGTCACCGCGCGCGATCATCACCCCCACGCTGGGCGAGCGCAGCAGCGCCAGCAACAACTCCGGCAGATGCTCAAAGGCGGCGCGGGTTTCCACTTTCAGCACGATGCCGAGTTGTTCGGCTGCCAACCGCCGCAAATGCTGTTGCAGCAATTCGATGTCGGCCGCACAGCGCACGAAGGAAAGACCGACCATGTCGGCGTGGCGGGCAACGAATTCCAGGTGCTTGATATCCGCCTCGGTCAACCCGCGCAGGTCGAGCCGGCTGTCCGGCAGGTTGATACCCTTGTCGGCCAGCAGCTTTTCCCCTCCATCGCGCGCCTGGGTAATTTCCACCATGATCTCGGCAGAATTGACGTTGTGGATCACCCCGCCGATACGGCCGTCATCTATCAGAATGCGTTCACCAGGCTGCACGCTGGAAAAAACTTCCGGCAGCGAGCAGGCGATGCTGGCCGCCCGCAGCAGCCTGCCGCCCTCGTCAAACTGGGCGGGGCGCCCGGGCACGGCTTCGCGCGTGAGCACCAGTGTGTCGCCGCGCTCCAGCCGGATCGGTTCGAGCAGCCGCGGCAGCGCTCCCACGTGGCCGACGCTGCCAACCCGGCGCGGGTGGCCGGAGGCCGGCACCCGTGTCAAATGCAGTTCCAGCCCCGGCGCGACATAAGCCGTTTGGCTCGCCTCGGCCCAGAAGCCGTTGCCAATCTGTCCCACCAGTTGCAGGCTGCGCGCCGCGCCGCGGGCATCGGTAAACTCTATGTAGTCTTGCACCGCGGCTTGGGCCAGCCAGTCGCCCTGTACCGGCAAACAGGCATCGGCCGGCGCCGGGCAGGACAGCATTTCGCTATCAGGATGCACCCAGATGCGGACGGGCATTTCCACGTGGCCATAAGCATCGCGCTGCGGCCGCCATTTCATCACGGCCGGGCCGGGTTCGATCTCGCCGGTACGCAGCTTGGGGCCGCCCAGATCCATCAGGATGCGGCATGGCCTGCCGGTTTCGCGCTGCGCCTGCCTGACATTCCTGATCTGCCGTTCCCAAACCTCCGGGCTGTCATGCGCGCAGTTGATGCGGGCGCAGTCCATGCCCTGCCCCAGCATTTCCTTGACCAAGGCATAGTCGTGCGCGTGCTCGCTCGACAACGTCACCAGAATGCGCACGCGGCGATGCGCCGGCGGCTCGCCGAGCAAGCGGTTGGTATTGATTTCCAGCGGGAATATGCCGTTGCCGGGAAAATCGGTGGTGGGCGCCTGGGTAGGCTTGCCAAGCGCATGGCGCAACAGCAGGATCATGGCTTGCAGGCTGGTGAGCACGTGCGACTCGGCGCGGCCCAATGAAGATAAGCCAAGCGCCGCCAGCCGTTCCTGCAACGGGCGGATATCGCGCCGCCGCAAGCCAAGATAATGAATCAGATTGGCCGCGCCGGCCGCATGGCGCGCATCCACTTGCTGCAGCTTGTCAGCGGAATCGTTTTCCAGCGCCAGCAGCTCGTGCCGCAACGCTTCCAGTTCGTCCAGCAAGCCGGCGTAGCCTTGTCTCTCGTCGCCTTCAAGCTGGCCCACCGTCTCGACTTGACCGTGCCTGACCATGCTGAGCCTTTTTGTCACCCGTTGGCAGAATTATGGGCGGCTATTTTGAAGGAAATATGACACCAAACCCGTTGGTTTGAAATTATCCTGTTTGAGTCACACCTCGGTAGAACTCCACCATTCTCTCCGCCATGCTGGCCGCCGACCATTGCCTGGCGTAGGTACGGGCGGCTTCTCCCAGGCGCGTGCGCAAGGCAGGATCAACCAGCAGCTGCTTCACCCTGGAAGCAAACGCGTCCTCGTCTAGCGGCGCGACCAAGGCGCCCTCGCCTTCGCGCAGGATGGATTGGGTGCCCATCTCGGCAATCGCCACCACCGGTACGCCTTGCGCCATGGCTTCCAGCAGTACCAGACCCTGGGTTTCGGTGAGGGAGGAGAACACAAATACATCGGCCGCACGGTAGCAGTGGTTGAGTTCGGTATTGCGGTCGAGATAGCCGAGAAAACGAATGTTCTGCTGCAGGCCAAGGGCATCGGCCTCGCGGCGTACTGCGCCCAGCGCTGGGCCCTCGCCGGCAATCACCAGCAGCGCCTCGGGGCAGCTCTGTTTGAGCCGCGCCGTCATGCGTAGCAGGAAACCGATGTTTTTTTCGTGGGCGACGCGCCCGACGAACAATAGCATCGGCCGTTCGAGCGGGATGTCGTAGCGCTGGCGGAAGCCGACGCCATCGCCGGGGATAAAGCTATGTTCCTCCAGTCCGGTAGGAATCACCTCGGCCGGCGCTTTGACCCCGTATCCGTGCAACGCGTCCAGCATGGGCTGCGATGGCGCCACCACGGCGTCCATGGCATTGCACTGGCGGCGCGACAGGCTGCGCGCGGCCAGCCTGAGCAGAGGCTTGGGCAGGATAGGCAGGTAATGGTGCAGATAGTCCTCGAAAAAGGTGTGGTAGGTTTCCACACAGGGGACGCCCAGCCTTTTGGCCAGCCGCAAGCCCAGATAATGCGCGGCAAACGGCGTGTGCACATGGATCAAATCGAAATCATGGTGCAAGCGACTGCTACAATACGCCAGTGCCTGGCCGTAGCGCATCAGGCGGTCTTCCGGGTCGAATGGCAGGTAGCGCGCGGGCACGCGCGTGATCCAGCTCTCATCCTCGCTCGGGCTGTAGTAATCCGGCGCCACCAGCTGCACCTGGTGCCCCATTTCGGCCAGCTGCGCGCGCAGCGTGTGGATGGACGTGGAGACGCCGTTGATGCGGGGAAAGTAAACGTCTGACAGGAAAAGAATGTTCACGTTTTGCCTTCATTACAGGAATACCGCGGCATCCTACCCAGCCTGTATGACACTTAGATGAAGTGCCATGCGGGTGTAACATTGCGGCGCTAGTCTGGCAAAGTTGACGGGTACCGCCGCCCTTGTTTGAATCAAGAACTGGAGTGCTTTATGAACGCCATGACCACCATGCCGCCCTCCGCACAGGAGCTGCAAACTCTTGACGCCTACTGGCGCGCCTGCAACTACCTGGCTGCCGGCATGATCTATCTGCGCGACAACCCGTTGTTGCGCCAGCCGCTCACGCCGGAACAGATCAAGAGCCGGCTGCTTGGCCACTGGGGCGCCAGTCCGGGGCTGGCCTTCACCTACATCCACATGAACCGGTTGATCAACAAATACGATCTCGACGCCATTTTCCTGGCCGGCCCCGGCCATGGCGCGCCGGGCGTGCTGGGGCCGGTCTACCTGGAAGGTACTTACAGCGAGACCTACCCCAACAAGGGCGAAGATAGCGAAGGCCTGTTGCAGTTCTTCAAGGAATTCTCCTTCCCCGGCGGCATCGGCAGTCATTGCACGCCGGAAACGCCGGGTTCCATCCACGAGGGCGGCGAGCTGGGCTACAGCGTCAGCCACGCCTTCGGCGCGGCCTACGACAATCCTGACCTGATCGTCACCGTGATGGTGGGCGACGGCGAATCGGAAACCGGGCCGCTGGCGACTTCCTGGCATTCCAACAAGTTCCTCAACCCCATCCGCGACGGCGCGGTGCTGCCGGTGCTGCACCTCAACGGCTACAAGATCAACAATCCCACCCTGCTGTCGCGCATTTCGCATGAGGAGCTGGAGCATTTGTTCCAAGGCTACGGCTGGACGCCTTATTTCGTCGAGGGCAGCGACCCGCTGGAAATGCACGCCAAGATGGCCGCCACCATGGAGCAGTGCGTACTGGAAATCCGCCACATCCAGAACGAGGCCCGCGGCAGCGGCCAGCCCATGCGCCCGCGCTGGCCGATGATCGTACTGCGTTCGCCCAAGGGCTGGACCGGCCCCAAGGAAGTGGACGGCCACAAGGTGGAAGGCTTCTGGCGCGCGCACCAGGTACCGCTGGCCGGCGTGCGCGAAAATCCCGCCCACTTGGCGCAACTAGAGGCCTGGCTACGCAGCTACAACCCGGAAGAACTGTTCGACGAAAACGGCAAGCTGCGCCCCGAGCTCAAGGCGCTGGCACCGCAAGGCAGCCGCCGCATGAGCGCCAACCCGCACGCCAACGGCGGGCTGTTGAGGAAAGCACTGCGTATGCCGGACTTCCGCGACTACGCCGCACAACTGCCGGGGCCGGGCAAGGCCACGGCGGAAAATACCCGCCCGCTGGGCAAGCTGCTGCGCGACATCATGGCCGCCAACATGCACAATTTCCGCGTGTTCGGCCCGGACGAAAACAGCTCCAACAAACTGGATGACATCTACGCCGTCAGCAAGAAAACCTGGCTGGCCGGCTATCTGCCGGAAGACGCCGACGGCGGCGAGTTGTCGCCAGATGGCCGGGTGATGGAAATGCTGTCCGAGCACACCCTGGAAGGCTGGCTGGAAGGCTATCTGCTCACCGGTCGCCATGGCTTCTTCTCCACCTACGAAGCGTTTGTGCACGTGATTGATTCCATGTTCAATCAGCACGCCAAGTGGCTGGCGATGTCGCGTGAAATCCCCTGGCGCGCGCCGGTGTCGTCGCTCAACCTGCTGATCACCTCGACGGTGTGGCGCCAGGACCACAACGGCTTCACCCACCAGGATCCCGGCTTCCTCGACCTGGTGGTGAACAAAAGCCCGCAAGTGACGCGCATCTATCTGCCGCCCGACGTGAATTGCCTGTTATCCGTGGCCAACCACTGCCTCAATAGCACCGACTACATCAACGTCATCGTCAGCGACAAGCAAAAGCATTTGCAGTACCTGGATATGGACGCCGCCATCAAGCACTGCACCAAGGGCATCGGCATCTGGGAATGGGCCAGCAACGACGCCGGTGTCGAGCCGGACGTGGTGATGGCCAGCGCCGGCGACATCCCGACCAAGGAAGCCTTGGCCGCCACCGTGCTGCTGCGTGAGCATTTCCCCGCGCTGAAGATACGCTTCATCAACGTGGTTGACTTGTACAAGCTGACGCCCGCCGCCGAGCACCCGCACGGCCTGTCGGATCGCGATTTCAACAGCCTGTTCACGGTCGATAAGCCGGTCATTTTCAATTTCCATGGTTACCCTTGGCTGATCCACCGCCTGGCCTACCGCCGCACCAACCACAAGAATTTCCATGTACGCGGCTATAAGGAAAAAGGCAGCATCAACACCCCGCTGGAACTGGCGATCCAGAATGAGATTGACCGCTTCAGCCTGGCGATTGACGTCATCAACCGTGTACCCGGGCTGCTGGTGGCTGGGGCGCACGTCAAGCAACAGCTGCGTGACAAGCAGATCGAATGCCGCAACTACGCCTACGAGCACGGCACCGACCTGCCGGAAGCGGACGAGTGGGTTTGGCCTTATTGATGGGAAGTAGAAAGTGGGAAAGCCACCTTCGCTTTCAACTAACGCCTAGCGACTAAAGTGAACATCCTCACCATCAACAGCGGCTCCTCCAGCCTCAAGGCCAGCCTGTTCCTGGCCAATGGCCGCCGCCGCGACTTCCGCTACGGCCACATCGGCCACAGCTTTCCGCACGACCACGCCGAGGCGTTCGATGCCTTGCTGCAAGACTTGGGCGACGACCGCCCGGCGGCGGTCGGCCACCGCTTCGTGCATGGCGGGGAAGTCACCGATGCCGCGCGCCTGATTGATAACGCGGAACGGGCGCGGCTGGAAGGCATCAGCCACCTCGCCCCGCTGCACATGCCGGGCAATCTGCTGGGAGTGGATTTATGCCGGGCGCGTTTCGACGTGCCGCAAATCGCCTGCTTCGACACCGCTTTCCACACCACGCTGCCAGAACTGGCGCGGCGCCTGCCAATCCCGCGCGACCTCAACATGCGCCGCTACGGCTTCCACGGCATCAACTACGCCCACGTCGCCCGCCAGTTGCCGGGGCTGATCGGCGGCATTGCCCATGGCCGCGTGGTGGTGGCGCACCTCGGCAACGGCGCCAGCCTGTGCCTGCTGCAAAACCTGCGCTCGGTCGACACCAGCATGGGCTACACCGCGGCCGGCGGCATCCCGATGGGCACGCGCAGCGGCGACCTCGACCCCGGCGTGATGCTGGAACTGGCCAAGCGTTACGACACGGAAAATCTCGCCGACCTGGTCTACCAGCGCATGGGCCTGTTAGCGCTGTCAGATGGTGCCAGCAATGACATGTCAGACCTACTGGCAAGTAACAGCGACGCCGCGCGCTTTGCCGTGGAATACTTCGCCCGCCAGGTGCGCGCCGCCATCGGCGCCTACGCCGCCAAGGGCGGCGGCATTGACGCCCTGGTGTTTACCGCCGGCATCGGCGAACACGCCGCCGCAGTGCGCGCCCTGGTGTGCGAACCGCTGGGCTTTCTGGACCTGGAACTGGATCAGGAGGCCAACCAGACACACGCCAAGGTATTGAGCACCCCGACCTCAAAACCAATCCTGATAGTGCCCGCCGACGAGGAAGCCGAAATTGCACGACTGGTTGCGTCACAGATTGGCATTTAATCATCAACACTGAGCGTCATCGGCTTGTAAACAAACCCACGGTAAAATTATTTGATGATTCGAGCACTGACGCTGTGCCTACTAGGTACCATGCTTGCTACTCCCTCCTGGGCAGCACGGCCGTTTATCACCGATGACGCAAGATTAACCACCGAGGGTAGTTGCCAACTTGAAAGCTGGACGCGTATTTATCCTGACAGCAAGGAGTTCTGGGCGATGCCGGCTTGCAACCCTACGGGGAATCTGGAGTTCACCTTAGGTAGCGGAATCGCGAAAAACAATGGTGAAAGCACCACCCATGACTACGTGCTTCAATTAAAAACGCTGTTCAAACCCTTGGAAACCAACGGTTGGGGAATTGGGCTGGCCATAGGCAAAATACGACATCCCGCTATCATTCCCGGGCCAAACAACCTAGGTAATACCTATGCCTACATTCCCCTTTCCACCTCGTTTCAAGATGACAAAATCGTCATGCATATAAATTTGGGCTGGCAGCATGATCATGCTTCGGATCAGGATAGTATGACATGGGGAGTAGGGGGCGAATTCCAGCTTTTACCACGGCTCACCGCCATTGCGGAGACATTTGGTGATAACCGGACCCAGCCTTACTGGCAGACCGGGCTACGCTTCACCATAGTACCGGACTTGTTTCAGATGGATACTACAATTGGCCAACAGGTTAAAAGCGGCAGCGATGGCCAGTGGGTATCGTTCGGCATCAGACTGACCCCGGATCACTTATTCTGATTGGCTAACCGTCCTGATAAGCTTGAGACAACTTCCCGTCTTGTCGCTACCGAATGTAGCACGCCTACGGCCGGGATCTCTTCGGCTTCATCCAGGACAGAGGTTGTTTCCGGCAGACCATCGTGCCGCCATTCGATCAGCTCCAGCCGGCCATCCAGGTGCTCGACGATGCCAGTGCAGCTATCCACCCAGTCGCCGCAGTTGATGTAAAGCAGGCTATCCACCTGCTTGATGGCAGCGCTGTGGATATGCCCGCACACCACGCCGTCCAGGCCGCGCTCGCGCACCGCGCGGATGACAGATTCCTCGAAATCCCAGATAAAACTGACCGCCGACTTGACCTTGCGCTTGGCGTAGCCGGCCAGCGACCAGTAGCCCTGGATATGCAACCGGCGCCGCAGCCAGGAGAGCTGGGCGTTGAGCCTGACCAGCAGGTTGTAGGCGACGTCGCCCAGCAGGGCCACCCAGCGGTGGTGGCGCGTGACCTGGTCGAACTCGTCGCCATGCAGCAGCAATAGGCGCTTGCCGTCCGCCGTCACGTGCAGCCACTCGAAGGCAACCAGGATGTCGCCAAATGTCGTCCCGTCGTATTCCCGCAACGCTTCGTCGTGGTTGCCGGGAATGAGCACCACTTTCTCGCCATGCCGCGCACGCCGCAGGATTTTCTGCACCACGGTATTGTGCAGGCCACTCCATTGGACGCTACGACTCATGGCCCAGAAGTCAATGATGTCGCCCACCAGAAACAGGTGGTCGCTTTCGTATTGGCGCAGGAAATCAAGCAGGCAAGCAGCCTGGCAGCCGCGGGTGCCGAGGTGGATGTCGGAGAGGAAGATAGACCTGACTTTCATGCGGCTGAGATACCCCTTGGCCGGGACGGCAAGCGCACCCGGCAGCAGGAAGCATGACAAAAACCCATGTTATGCGGCATCGCGTGTTCCCCGCTGTGCCACATCCAGGTAATGCTCAAACTGGCTGCACACGGCATCCCAGGAATGCTGCGCCACCGCGGCACAGGCGTTGCGGCCGAACTGCCTGATCTGTTGCGGCTGTTCCGCCAGCGCCATTGCACGGCGGATGAAGCTGTCCCGGTCGCCGAACGCCGCCAGCAAGCCGTTTTGCTGATGCTTTACATACAGTGCGGCGGCGGCGTAATCGTAAGCGACCACCGCCAAGCCGCTCGCCATCGCCTCGGGAATGACATTGCCGAAAGTTTCGGTAAGGCTGGGGAACAGGAAAATATCCGCCGAGGCGTAGTGCTGCGCCAGATCATCGCCTATCCTGGAGCCGGCAAACACATGATGCGGGTAGCGCCGCCGCAGTTTTTCCAGTTCCGGGCCTTCGCCCACCCAGACCATGCGCGCATCCGGGTTGCGCTGCTCGATTTGCTCAAACGCAGCGGCCAGCGTGCCAAGGTTTTTTTCCGGCGCCAGACGGCCGACGTAGATCACCACCGGATCATGCTCGCCCACGTTCCATTGTCGGCGCAAGGCCGGGCTACGACGCAAGGGCGAAAACAGCCGCGTGTCTACTCCGCGCCCCAGCACCACCACATTGCGGTAACCTTCCTGCTGCAAGGTATGGCGCAGCATGTCGTTGGGCACCATGGTAAACGCCGTCCGGTTATGAAAATGCCGCAGGTGGCGAGTCACCATGCCGCGCAGCCAGGCCAGCTTGTAGTGCGCGCAATAGCGGTGGAAATTGGTATGGAAAGTGCTGGTGACGGGAATCGCCAGGCTTTGCGCCGCCTTCAGCGCAGCCCATCCGAGCGGGCCTTCGGTAGCGATATGGACGATAGCCGGGCGTTGCCGCAACCATTGCGCGCGCAGCCTGGCAGTCACCGGTAAGCCGAAGCGCAGTCCGGCATAGCCGGGAATCGGCAGCCCTGGGGTCAGCAAGTCATCCGATTTAGCTTGTGTTTCCCCGCGCTGGCGGGGACGCACAATGGAAACGCGCCAGTCCCGGCTGCGCAAGCCGTCCGTCAGGTGGGAAAGCGTCATCGCCACGCCATTAATTTCCGGGGGCCAGGTCTCCGTCACTAATACCAGATTGGGCGCGTTGTTCGCGCTGGAAAAGACGGGGGGAGGCAATAGATTTCCCATGCCGCCAGCATTCCATGGCTGTGTGAAAAAACGATGACACTATCAAGGCAAAGTGATGACAAAGCGCTGTCAACATTCACGGACTAGCCAGTATATTAGATATTGCTGATACAATTATCCTAATTTAATCGCTTCTCGTTGCAAGGGATACCGCCATGAGTACCGTGCCTGACATCAGTGAACCCAAAGCCCCGCTGTACCAGAAGCGTATCCCAATTCATACCCGCACCGTCAAGGGCAAGTTCCGCAACCTGAAAACCGGCATCCTGCTGCTGGCCTACAGCGTCTATTTCATCCTGCCCTGGCTGCCTTGGACTCGCCCCAGCGGCGCACAACAAGCCATCCTGTTCGACATGGTGTCGCGTCGCTTCTTCATTTTCGATTTGGTGATCTATCCGCAGGACATCTTTCTGCTGTCGCTGCTGCTATTCATCGCGGCCGCGTTGCTGTTCTTCGCCACCGGGCTGATTGGCCGCGCTTGGTGCGGCTATTTCTGCTTCCAGACCTTGTGGACGGACGCCTTCATGCTGATCGAGCACATCATCCAGGGCGAACGCCCGGCACGGATGCGCCTGGCCAAGCAACCCTGGAACACAGAGAAAATCCTGAAAATCGGCGGCGCGCGCGCCTTGATGCTGCTACTCGCGTTCTGGACGGCGTTTACCTTCGTCGCTTATTTCAACCACACGCCGGAATTCCTGTGGCGCTTCTTCTCCGGCGATGCGGTTTCCACCGCCTATTACGCAGTCATGGTGCTGACTATCTCCACCTTCCTTGCCGGCGCCCTGGCGCGCGAGCAGGTGTGCATCTACATGTGTCCTTATGCCCGCTTCCAGAGCGTGATGTACGAGGCGGATACGCTGGTGCCCGCCTATAACGCCAAGCGCGGTGAGGGCAGCGCCGGCCGCATCGTGCCAAAAAGCGGGGTGCATACGCTGGAGGAGCGCCATGCCAAGGGGCATGGCGATTGCATAGACTGTGGCTACTGCGTGCAGGTTTGTCCGACCGGGGTAGATATCCGCAAGGGCTTGCAATACCAGTGCATCTCCTGCGGCCTGTGCATAGACGCTTGCAACACCATCATGGATTCGCTGGGCTGGAAACGCGGCTTGATCCGCTACGATTCGGAACGCAACCTGAACCAGGCAGTGCCCGCAAAACCGCACCTGGACTTCATGCGCCTCAAGGTACTGGGATACGCAGTGGCGCTGGCCCTGATGACCGGCATGCTGTTCTACAGGCTGGCTTCACGTACTGATTTCGAGGTGCGCATCGCGCAGGTGCGGCAGCCGCTCTATGTCCTGCTATCGGACGAGAAAGTGCGCAACCGCTACGAAATCCACATCGTCAACAAGACCCAGCTCGATCAGCACTATCTGATTCAGCTGGAAGGCATCCCGCAAAGCGCGCTCAACCTGGGCTCCATGCCCAACCCGGTGTTGGTGGCGGCCGGCAAGGACGCCAAGATTCCAGTGAAAATTGACCTGGACGAGGACACGGCCGAAAAGACCAAGAGCTTCAATTACCTCATCATCCCGCAGTCAAACCCGGAACAGCGGGAAATTCGCCACGCCAGCTTTGACAGTCCGAAAAGACACTGAAAAATATAGGCCCGTGAGAGCGGACGCCTCGTGATGCGATCAATCTAAAAATCGCGCCGGGGTGGCGGCTCCTACAATGAGCTTAGTGAAATATTCGAACTAGCCGAACAGCACCAGCCCCCATACCGCCGCCAGGTTGAGCAGGCTAAGCAGCACGGCAGCGCTGCCGATATCCTTGGCGCGCTTGGCCAGCAGATGATTTTCCAGCGAGATGCGATCCACCGTTGCTTCGACGGCGGAATTCAGCAATTCCACCATCATCACCAGCAACACACTGCCCACCAGCAAGGCGCGCCCGACACCGCTGCGTTCCAGCACAAAGGCCAGCGGCAGCAGCACTACTGCCATCAGGATTTCCTGGCGAAAAGCATCCTCATTCTGGTAAGCCGCCTTGAGTCCAGCCATCGAGTAGCCACAGGCGTTGATCAAACGGCGCAGGCCGGTTTTGCCTTTGTGCGGGCTTTCCATGGCAACAATCCTTTCTGTTTTTCTTGGATTACCGCGACAAGCTCAAGCCGCGGCATGTTGAACGATAGCGGCAATGCGCTGGGCTAGCGCTTCGACCTGGATGCGCTCGCGGCCTTCCACCATCACCCGCACCTTGGGTTCGGTACCGGAGGGGCGTAGCAGCACGCGGCCGCGGCCATCGAGTTCACGTTCGGCAGACTGGACTGCGCCCTGAATGGCAGCGTTGCCGTCCAGGTCAAGCCGCTGCTGCACCGTGACGTTAACCAGCACCTGCGGATACAGCACCAGGCCGGCCGCCAGCACCTGTAGCGACAAACCACTCGCGCGCGCGGCATGCAGCACTTGCAGCGCGGCGATGATGCCGTCGCCGCTGCTGTGCTTATCGAGGCATAAAATATGGCCGGAATTCTCGCCGCCCAGCAGCCAGCCGTTCTGGTTCATCAGTTCCAGCACATAGCGGTCGCCCACCTTGGCGCGGGCGAACGGGATACCCTGCTTTGCCAGCGCCTGCTCCAACGCCAGATTGGTCATCAGCGTACCCACCACCCCGCCTTGCAACTCGCCGGCACGCTGGCGGTGCACGGCGATGATGTACAGCAACTGGTCACCATCTAGCAGGTTGCCGGCGCCATCCACCATCACCACGCGGTCGCCGTCGCCATCGAAGGCGATACCAAGGTCGGCACCGTGCTGCCTAACGGCTTGCTGCAAGGCTTGCGGGTGGGTGGAGCCGCAGTCGTGGTTGATGTTGAGGCCGTCCGGCTGGTGGCCGATGGCGATGACTTCCGCGCCCAGTTCATGGAATACCGGCGGCGCCACGTGATAGGTGGCGCCATGGGCGCAATCCAGCACGATCTTGAGGCCGCGCAGATCGAGCGCATTGGGGAAGGTGCTCTTGCAGAATTCGATGTAGCGCCCAGCGGCATCGTTGATGCGGCGCGCCTTGCCCAGCTTGGCGGAAGGCATGACTTGCATCGGCAGATCCAGTTCGGCCTCGATGGCGTGCTCGATGGCATCGGGCAGCTTGGTGCCCTCGGCGGAAAAGAACTTGATGCCGTTGTCCTCAAACGGGTTGTGCGAGGCGGAAATCACGATGCCAGCCTGCGCGCGCAAAGCGCGCGTCAGGTAAGCCACCGCCGGTGTCGGCATGGGGCCGGTTAGCAGCACATCCACCCCGGCGGCGGAGAGTCCCGCTTGCAGGGCGGATTCCAGCATGTAACCAGAAATACGCGTGTCCTTGCCGATCAGCACTGCCGGATGCTCGCCCGGCGCCAAGTGGCTATCCATGCCGGTCAGCACCCGCCCGGCGGCATAGCCCAGGCGCATGACGAAATCCGGCGTGATCGGCGCTTCGCCCACCCGCCCGCGTATGCCATCGGTACCAAAATATTTTCTGATCATCATCCTTCCACCACCGAAACCACCTTGAGTGCATCCACCGTCGCCTTGACGTCGTGCACACGCAGGATTCTAGCGCCTTTCAGCGCCGCAATCACGGCCGACGCGAGGTTGGCGTGCAGGCGGGCATCCACGGCATTGCCGGTGATTTGCCCCAGCACGGACTTGCGCGACAGCCCAACCAGCAGCGGCCGTCCCAGCGCGCACAGGGTTTCCAGCTCCCGTAGCAGGGCGATGTTGTGCGCGCTGCGCTTGCCGAAACCGAAGCCGGGGTCGAGCACCACACGCTGCGGCGCGATGCCATACTGCGCCGTCGCCGCTAGACGGCCACGCAGGAAATCCGCCACCTCGCGCACCACGTCCTGGTATTGCGGATCGTCCTGCATGGTCTGCGGCGTGCCCCGGCTGTGCATCAGACACACGCCCGCGTTGCTTGCCGCCACCGTTTCCAGCGCCCCCGGCTGTTGCAAGGCAAACACGTCGTTGACGATAGTGGCGCCGGCCGCAATCGCCGCGCACATCACTTGCGGCTTATAGGTATCAATGGAGATCGGCACAGCGGCCTTGCCGGCCAAGCCTTCGATCACGGGAATGACGCGCCGCAACTCTTCCTCCAGCGGCACCGGCGTGGCGCCGGGGCGGGTGGATTCACCGCCGATATCGAGAATGTCCGCGCCCTGCTCCACCAGGCCCAAGCCATGCGCGATGGCGGCTTGCGCCGCCGTGAACTGGCCGCCGTCAGAAAAGGAATCCGGGGTGACGTTGACGATGCCCATAACACGCGGGCGCGTCAGGTCAAGTTGATAGCTGCCGCAAAGAAACTTCATAAACGATTTGAACCACGGAAAACACCGAGTCTTGCTACTCCGTGCGCTCCGTGGCTAAAGAAGTTAAGCCTCTTGCGCTGGCTGCGTCGTCGGCGCGGCGGCGGTGGGACCGCTGTCACGCGGCGGGGTGGGTGAGCCTTGGCTCGGCTTGGGTGGGCGCGGCGGGTTACCGGCCATGATGTCGTCGATCTGCTCGGCATCGATGGTTTCCCATTCTAGCAGGGCGGCGGTCATCGCTTCCACCTTGTCGCGGTTATCTTCCAGCAGCTTGCGCGCCAAACCGTACTGCTGGTCAATGATGCGGCGAATCTCGGCATCCACCTGCTGCATAGTGGCTTCGGACATGTTCTTGTGCGTAGTGACGGAACGGCCGAGGAATACCTCACCTTCGTTCTCGCCGTACACCATCGGGCCCAGCGCGTCGGACATGCCATAGCGCGTGACCATGTCGCGCGCCAACTGCGTGGCGCGCTCGAAGTCGTTGGAAGCGCCGGTAGTCATCTGGTGCATGAACAGCTCTTCGGCGATGCGACCGCCGAACATCACAGCGATGCGGTTCATCAGGAAATCGCGGTCATAGGAGTAGCGGTCTTCCGTCGGCAACTGCATGGTCACACCCAAGGCGCGGCCGCGCGGGATAATCGTCACCTTATGCACCGGGTCGGTCTTGGGCAGCAGCCTGGCAACCACCGCATGGCCGGATTCGTGATAGGCGGTATTGCGCTTTTCCTCTTCACTCATCACCATGCTGCGGCGCTCGGCGCCCATCATGATCTTGTCCTTGGCCTTTTCAAAATCTTCCATGTCCACCACGCGTTTGTTAAACCGTGCAGCAAACAATGCGGCTTCGTTCACCAGGTTGGCGAGGTCGGCGCCGGAGAAGCCCGGCGTACCGCGTGCGATGATGTCGGCCTTGACGTCCTGACTGATCGGCACCTTACGCATGTGCACCATAAGGATTTGCTCGCGGCCGCGAATATCCGGCAGCGGTACGACCACTTGCCTGTCGAAACGGCCGGGGCGCAGCAATGCCGGATCGAGCACGTCCGGGCGGTTGGTGGCGGCAATCACAATCACGCCCACACTACCTTCAAAACCATCCATTTCCACCAGCAACTGGTTCAGGGTTTGCTCGCGCTCGTCGTTGCCACCGCCCAAGCCGGCGCCGCGCTGGCGGCCGACCGCGTCAATTTCATCGATGAAAATGATGCACGGCGCGTTTTTCTTGGCCTGCTCGAACATGTCGCGCACGCGCGCGGCGCCGACGCCGACGAACATCTCAACGAAATCGGAACCGGAAATGCTGAAGAACGGCACCTTGGCTTCTCCGGCGATGGCCTTAGCGAGAAGCGTCTTGCCGGTGCCGGGGTTGCCCACCATCAGCACCCCGCGCGGAATCCGACCACCCAGCTTCTGGAACTTGGTGGGGTCGCGCAGGAACTCAACCAATTCGGACACTTCTTCCTTGGCTTCGTCACAACCGGCGACGTCGACGAAGGTGATCTGGTTGTTGTTCTCGTCCAGCAGGCGCGCCTTGCTCTTGCCGAAGGAGAATGCGCCACCCTTGCCGCCGCCCTGCATCTGACGCATGAAGAACACCCACACGCCGATCAGCAGGATCATGGGGAACCAGGACACGAAGATATTCATCAGCAGCGATGGCTCTTCATCGGGCTTGGCCTCCACCACCACGTTGTTTTTCAGCAAATCGGAAACCAGCCAGGGATCAGACGGCGCATAGGTGTTGAAGTGCTTGCCATCACTGGTGACGCCGCGCAACACATGGCCGTCTATGGTCACTTTGGCGATGTGGCCGTGCTTGACCTCGTCAATGAACTGCGAGTACACCACCTGGCTCTCGACAGTCTGCTTGACGCCGAAATGGTTGAAAACCGTCATCAATACCAGCGCGACGATCAGCCAGATGGCAATGTTCTTTACGATATTGTTCAAAATCCCGTTCCTTAATATGTGAGGGATGGCCTAATTCTAAACTGATTTCATGGCTTGCGCCGTAATGCCAACAGATAGACTTCGCTGCTGCGGTCGCGTGACGCCTTGGGTTTGCGCGTCACCACCTGCTCGAAGCCCTGCCGCATGACACGCACAATCTCTTCAAAACCGCTACCGGCAAAAACTTTGACCAGCAGGTTGCCGCCCGGTTTCAGCCAGCGCATGGAAAACTCCAGCGCCAGTTCCGCCAGATGTGCCATGCGCGCCTGATCGGTGGCACTGATGCCACTAATATTGGGGGCCATGTCGGAAATCACAAGGTCAACCTGACGCCCGGCCAACATTTTTTCCAGCTCGGCCAACACTGCATCTTCGCGGAAATCGCCCTGCAGGAATTCCACGCCCGGCATGGCTTGCATCTCCAGCAAATCCAGCGCAATCACGCGGCCATTGCCCTGCAAGCGCTGCGTCGCCACCTGCGACCAACTGCCGGGAGCGGAACCGAGATCAACTACCACCATGCCAGGCCTGATCAGCTTGTCGCGGTCGTCAATCTCCATCAGCTTGTAGGCGGCGCGCGCGCGGTAGCCCTCGCGCTGGGCACGCTTGACGAATTCGTCGCTGACGTGCTCCTGCATCCAGGCCTTGCTGGTTCTGGTTCGCTTCATCTGTTAAACTGCTCGCCCTTTTGGAATCAACGACCTATGCTCACACTAAACTCCAAGCAAACCAGCCACCTGCGTTCGCTCGCCCACAACCTCAACCCGGTCGTGATGATCGGTAATAATGGCCTTACCGAGCAGGTGCTGCGTGAAGTCGAGGTCAACCTCAAGGCGCACGAGCTGATCAAGATCAAGGTATTCGGCGACGACCGCGCTCTGCGCAAACAAATGCTGGAAGATATCTGCGAGAAAACCGGCGCGGCAGCCATCCATCATATCGGCAAGCAACTGGTGATTTACCGTCCGGCCAAAGACCCAAAAATCATTTTCCCAAAAAACTGAGTCCCCCCGCAAACGTGCGAGCGGGATGAAGCGCAAGGCGCACGGAGCACAGCACCCGAGACAGTACACATAGTACGGCGAGGGTGCGAGCACCGCGCAACGCCGCGATTCTCCTGCGTAGCCGTTTGCCTAGCGCGCTTTCAGCACCAACGCCACGCCCAGCAAACTTTGCAGCAGATAGGCAATGCTGGCCACGCCGTGCCAGGTGGCGAAGCGGTCAGCGAACACGCTCTGCATCACGTCGGCCGGCATGGCTTGCGCCTTGAGCTGCGCAAGAATGGGCTGGATGCCGAAATGGCCGGCAATGGTCAGCAACAGCATCAGCAACACAATCCAGAAAAAGCCTTGCTTAAGTGCAACTGTGCCGGAACGTACCAAGCGGTGCGTCATCAGGTAACCCGCGCTAGCCATGCCTAGATAGGCCACCCAGGTAAACATTTTGCCAGCCAGCATACCGGCCACCATGCGGCTGGGTAATTCATAAAACAGCGCCGGGGCCGCCAGATAGCCAATGGCCCACAGGCCGCCCACCCAGGCCGTGACCAGTATCAACGCAATGTTGTCAGCAATTCTTTGCATACCGGCCACCCCTTAGTCTCAATTTCTTGCCACGCTAGATATAGCGCACGTCCAGCACTTCATAGGAACGGATGCCGCCCGGCGCCACCACTTCCGCCTGGTCGCCGGCATACTTGCCGATCAGGGCACGCGCGATGGGCGAACTGATGGAAATCTTGCCTTGCTTGATGTTGGCCTCGTCGTCACCGACGATCTGGTAGGTGACAACGTCGCCGCTGTCCATATCCTCCACTTCCACCGTGGCGCCAAATACGCAGCGGCCTTCCGCATCCAGCGAAGCAGGATCGATAACCTGGGCATTGGACAGCTTGGCCTCCACTTCGGCGATGCGCCCTTCGATGAAGCTCTGGCGTTCCTTGGCGGCATCGTATTCGGCGTTTTCCGACAGGTCGCCATGCGAGCGCGCCTCAGCAATGGCAGCAATCACACTGGGGCGCTCCACGCCGCGCAGGTGCTGTAGTTCAGCCTTGAGCAGCTCCGCGCCCTTGACAGTCAATGGGACTTTTATCACGTTTTTTCCTTACCAAAAATGAAAAACCACACCGGGCTACCCGGCGTGGTTTTTCTAACTTGTTGTTATCTTAGACCTACGCCAGCTGCCGATGCAAGTCCTGCAGGGACTGCACTTCCAGTTCCTGCATGTGCCCCATACCGATGCAGGCAGCCTTGGCACCGGCCAGGGTGGTGTAATAAGTCACTTTCTGTTGCAGCGCGCTGCGGCGGATAGCATAGGAATCCTGCACCGCGCGCTTGTCCTCGACCACGTTGACGATGAAGCTGATTTCGCCGTTCTTGATCATGTCCACGATGTGCGGGCGGCCTTCGGCCACCTTGTTCACTGGCGTCACCACAATCCCAGCTGCACTCAACGCGCCAGCCGTGCCGCGCGTCGCCACCAGTTGAAAGCCGAGGTCGGCCAGCGCCTGGGCGATTTCCACCACGCGCTCGCGGTCTTCGCGGCGCACGCTGATGAAAGCACGGCCGCCGGCCGGCAGCTTGGTGGAAGCCCCCAGCTGCGACTTGACGAAGGCCTCGGCGAAGGTGCGGCCTACCCCCATCACTTCGCCGGTGGATTTCATTTCCGGGCCGAGGATGGTATCCACGCCGGGGAACTTGATAAAGGGAAATACCGCTTCCTTCACCGAGTAATACGGCGGAATCACCTCGCGGGTGACGCCCTGCTCCGCCAGCGTCCGGCCCGCCATGCAGCGCGCGGCGATCTTGGCCAGCTGCAGACCGCAGGCCTTGGATACGAAGGGCACGGTACGCGAGGCACGCGGATTCACTTCCAGCACGTACACCGTCTCGCCCTGGATAGCGAACTGCACATTCATCAGGCCGACCACGCCCAAGGCTTGCGCCATCATCACGGTCTGGCGGCGCAGCTCGTCCTGTACTTCGGCGGATAAGCTATACGGCGGCAACGAGCAGGCGGAGTCACCGGAGTGCACGCCGGCCTGCTCCACGTGCTGCATGATGCCGCCGATGACCACCTGCTGGCCGTCGGACAGCGCATCCACGTCCACCTCAATGGCGTCGTTGAGGAAGCGGTCGAGCAGCACTGGGCTGTCGTTGGACACCTTGACCGCCTCGCGCATGTAGCGCTCCAGTTCGGCCTGTTCCTGCACGATCTCCATGGCACGGCCACCCAGCACGTAGGATGGGCGTACCACCAACGGGTAGCCAATCTCGGTGGCACTGCGCAGTGCATCGGCTTCGGTGCGCGCGGTGCGGTTAGGCGGCTGGCGCAACCCCAGCTCATGCAGCATCTGCTGGAAGCGCTCGCGGTCTTCGGCGCGGTCGATGGCGTCAGGAGAAGTGCCGATGATGGGTACACCGGCCTTTTCCAGGTCGCGTGCCAGCTTGAGCGGGGTTTGGCCGCCGTACTGCACGATGACGCCTACCGGCTTTTCCAGCGCGACGACTTCCAGCACGTCTTCCAGCGTCAGCGGCTCAAAGTACAGGCGGTCTGAGGTGTCGTAGTCGGTGGACACGGTTTCCGGATTGCAGTTGACCATGATGGTCTCATACCCGTCTTCGCGCATGGCAAAAGCGGCATGCACGCAGCAGTAGTCGAATTCGATGCCCTGCCCAATTCTGTTCGGTCCGCCGCCCAGCACCATGATCTTTTTCTTGTTAGTCGGATTGGCCTCGCACTCCTCCTCGTAGGTGGAATACATGTAGGCGGTGTTGGTGGCGAATTCGGCGGCACAGGTATCCACGCGCTTGTACACCGGACGCACCTTGAGGGCGTGGCGGTAGGCGCGCACCGCGTGCTGGTCGGTGCCCAGCAGCTTGGCCAGGCGGCGATCGGAAAAGCCACGGCGCTTGAGCTGGAGCAGCTCGTCGCGGCTCAGCGAATCCAATGTGCGGCTCTTGAGCGCCTGCTCGCGCTGGATGATGTCCTCGATCTGCACCAGGAACCAGGGGTCAATCTTGGAGTGGTCGTGTACTTCTTCCCAGCTCATACCGACACGGAAAGCGTCGCCCACGTACCAGATTCGCTCCGGCCCGCATTCACCCAGTTCGGTGGCGATGCGGTCGCGGTCGGTGGTCTTTTCGTCCAGCCCGTCCACACCGGTTTCCAGGCCGCGCAAGGCTTTCTGGAACGATTCCTGGAAGGTGCGACCCATGGCCATCACTTCGCCCACCGACTTCATCTGGGTGGTGAGGCGGCTGTCGGCCTGCGGGAATTTCTCGAAGGCGAAACGCGGGACTTTAGTCACGACGTAGTCGATGGAAGGCTCGAACGAAGCCGGAGTCTGTCCGCCGGTGATTTCGTTACGCAGCTCGTCCAGGGTATAGCCGACCGCCAGCTTGGCCGCCACCTTGGCGATGGGGAAGCCGGTGGCCTTGGAGGCCAGCGCCGAGGACCTTGAAACTCGAGGATTCATCTCGATCACGATCATGCGGCCGTCATCCGGGTTGATCGCAAACTGCACATTGGAGCCGCCAGTATCCACGCCGATCTCGCGCAGCACCGCCAGCGAGGCGTTGCGCATGACCTGGTATTCCTTGTCGGTCAGCGTCTGCGCCGGGGCCACGGTAATGGAATCGCCAGTATGCACGCCCATCGGGTCGAGGTTTTCGATGGAGCAGATGATGATGCAGTTGTCCTTGCGGTCACGCACCACTTCCATCTCGTACTCTTTCCAGCCCAGCAGCGATTCCTCAATCAATAACTCACTGGTCGGCGAAGCTTCCAGACCGCGCTCGCAAATGGCGATGAATTCCTCGCGATTGTAGGCGATGCCGCCGCCGCTGCCGCCCATAGTGAAGGAGGGACGGATGATGGCCGGATAGCCGATGGCAGCCTGTACTTGCAGGGCTTCCTCCAGACTGTGCGCCACGGAAGAACGGGCGGAACCAAGGCCGATTTTGGTCATGGCCGCCTTGAACTTTTCGCGGTCTTCCGCCTTGTCGATGGCCTCCTTGGAAGCGCCAATCAGCTCGACATTGTATTTCTTCAGCACGCCATGCTTGTCCAGGTCGAGCGCGCAATTCAGCGCGGTCTGGCCGCCCATGGTGGGCAGCAGCACGTCCGGGCGCTCCTTGGCGATGATCTTTTCCACCACCTGCCAGGTCACCGGCTCGATGTAGGTGACATCCGCCATCTCCGGGTCGGTCATGATGGTGGCCGGGTTGGAGTTGACCAGGATAACGCGGTAGCCCTCCTCCTTCAACGCCTTGCAAGCCTGCGCGCCGGAATAGTCGAACTCGCACGCCTGGCCGATAACGATGGGGCCGGCGCCGATGATGAGGATGCTTTTAATGTCTGTACGTTTTGGCATGGCGGGTCTTATTGTTTGTGGCTGCGCATCAGGTCAATGAAGCGGTCGAACAAATAACTCATTTCGTGCGGCCCCGGGCTGGCTTCCGGGTGGCCTTGGAAGCTGAACGCCAGCTTGTCGGTGCGGGCGATACCCTGCAGGCTGCCGTCGAACAGGGAAACATGGGTGGCGCGCACATTGGTCGGCAAAGTGGCAGGATCGACCGCGAAACCGTGGTTCTGGCTGGTGATAAACACACGCTGGTCGTCCAGGTCCTGCACCGGATGGTTGGCCCCGTGGTGGCCGAATTTCATCTTGACCGTCTTGGCGCCGCTGGCCAGCGCCAGCAACTGGTGACCCAAGCAAATCCCATAGGTCGGGATGCCACTATCCACCAATTCGGCAATCGCCTTGATGGCGTAGTCACAAGGCTGCGGGTCACCGGGGCCATTGGACAGAAAAATACCGTCCGGCTTCAGCGCCAGCGCCTGCTCGGTCGTGGCCTGTGCCGGCAGCACCGTCACCTTGCAGCCGCGCGAGGTGAGCATACGCAGGATGTTGCGCTTGACGCCGTAATCGAACGCCACCACGTGGAACTTCGGCGGTGCCGGTTTGCTATACCCCTCACCCAGCACCCACTCGCCTTCGTCGTAGACATAAGGCTGCTCACAGCTCACCACCTTGGCCAAGTCCATGCCGGACAATCCGGGGAACTCGCGTGCCAGTTGCAGCGCACGGGCCTCGTCCACTTCGCCGGCCATGATGCAGCCGGCCTGGGCGCCCTTTTCGCGCAGGATGCGGGTCAGCTTGCGGGTATCGATGTCGGCGATGGCGACCACGTTGTTGGCCGCCAGGTAATCGGACAACGATTGTTCACAGCGGAAATTGCTGGCCAGCAACGGCAAGTCACGGATGATGAGGCCCGCCGCATAGACCCTGCCGGATTCGACGTCCTCGCTGTTCACCCCGGTGTTGCCGATGTGCGGGTAAGTCAGGGTGACGATCTGTTCGGTGTAGGAGGGGTCGGTGAGGATTTCCTGGTAGCCGGTCATGGCGGTGTTGAACACCACTTCGCCGACCGTGTGGCCGGAAGCCCCAATGGAAATGCCGCGAAATACAGTTCCATCGGCAAGCACGAGGATGGCAGACTGGGTTGGCGGCACGTCACTAACTCCTTGTAATTATAAGTTTTTCACGCTTCCGGTAGCGGATGTGCAAAGCGGGACGGGCTGCTCGCCCATCCCGCTTTGAAGTTTTGGCGATTATAGCCTAAAGGCCGGCGGCCATCAACGCGCACAACGGCAACGACTGATTACCAAACCACAAAAGTCCACATAGACCAAGCCACAACAAACAGCAGCAAAGCGATAAGCGCAATCCCGTGCGGCCGTGTTGCGTGGTGCACGATGACATGGCGCATCCTTATTCGATGATGCTGGGGAGTTGAATTGGACACGGCTACTGCCTCAATCCCAGCACATCCTGCATATCGAACAACCCATTTTTCTTGCCTGCCAGGAACTTGGCGGCGCGTAGCGCGCCCAGCGCAAAGGTGGCGCGGCTGCTGGCCTTGTGCGTCAGCTCCACGCGCTCGCCGATGCCGGCGAACAGCACAGTATGGTCGCCCACCACGTCGCCGCCACGCACGGTGGCAAATCCAATCGTCGAAGGATCACGCTCACCGGTAACGCCTTCGCGGCCATATACGGCGCACTGGGCCAGGTCGCGCCCCAGCGCGGCGGCGGCGGCCTCGCCCAGGCGCAGCGCTGTTCCCGATGGCGCATCCACCTTGTGGCGGTGATGCGCCTCGATGATTTCGATGTCATAGCCCTCGGCTAGCACCTTGGCGGCGGCCTGCACCAGGTTGATCAGCAGGTTGACGCCCACGCTCATGTTGGGGGCGAACACGATGGGGATGTCCTTGGCGGCGGCAGCGATGGTTTCCTTCTGCGCCAAGGTAAAGCCGGTGGTGCCGATCACCATGCCGGCGCCAGCCTTGCGGCAGGCCTCCAGATAATCCAGGCTGGGTTCGGGACGGGTGAAATCCACCAGCACGCTGCCGGGCTGCAGAGCAGCCTCGACATTGGCGCTGATCTTGACGCCGCACGGCGCGCCGAACAGTTCGCCGACATCTTTGCCCAATTGCGGACAATCGGCGCGATCCAGCGCGGCGATCAGTTTCAGCTCGGGGTCATTGACCGCTGCCTCCAGCAGCGCATGCCCCATGCGGCCGGAACTGCCGGCAATAATCACATTGACCATTGTTTAGAATCCTATCTTTTCCAGCATGCGCTCGAAATAACTCGGATCTTCTTCCGGCGGCAGATCCTCCGCCGGCTTGGGTATGGGCTTGGGTTCTGCCTTGGCCGCGGGCTTGGCTACCGGGGCTGGCGCCGGCTTGACCGGTTCAGCCTTAGGGATGGCGGCAGGGGCTGCCACTGGCGCCGCCTGGGATACCGGTGCGGCTACCGGAGCGGGTGCTGGCTTGGGCGCTGCTACCGGAGCCGCCTGCGACTGGGCGGCAGGAGCAGGGGCTGGTTTTGGCACAGGCGCAGCCTGCGGGGCCGGCACGGCTACTGGCGCTACCACTTGGGGCGCGGGTGCGGCTTGGGGTTCGGCTTTAGGCACCGGGGCGGCCACGGGCGCGGCAGCCGGAGCCGCTTGCGGTGCAGGCACGGCCTGCGGCGCTGCTAATGCGGGAGGTGCCGCCAGCGCCGGAGCAGCGGCAGGAGGCGCCGGCAGCGGCGGTTCATCACCTTGCCAGAACTTGAGCTTGTCTACCCAGCCTTTTTCCTGAGGCTTGGGTGTGCTGCCATCGGCAGGAGCGGACTTGGTGGTGATCGGTTCGAGGCTGCCACCTGGTGCAGGCTGCGCGGCGCTGCCGCCGGCCGGCACCACATCGCCACGCACGCTCTTGAGCTTGTCGTTCTCAAACTCCAGCACCACGTTGCGCTCTTCGATAATCTTGCCTTGCTTGCGCATCTGGTAGAAATAATCCCAGCGGTTGGCATGGAAGCTATCCACCAGCAGCGGCGTGCCCATGACAAAGCGCACCTGCGCCTTGGTCATACCGGGGCGTAGCTGCATCATCATCTTGGGGGTCACCACATTGCCTTGCTGGATATCCATCTGATAAGGCTTGAGGGAAGGCAGATTGGTAGTGGAACAAGCAGCGCAGAACAGCGCCGTAAGGAAGATCGCTTTACGCATCATTATGACTTTGGCGGAAAATGCGGCTAATATACCATGACACCATGCCCGCTAGACAGCTCATGAAAGACCCGCAAGACCTCAAGAATGCCGGCCTCAAGGCCACCCTGCCCCGCCTCAAGGTGCTCAGCCTGTTTGAAAACAGCCAGGAGCGCCATTTGAGCGCGGAAGACGTGTACCGTATGCTGCTGACCGGTGGCGAGGATGTCGGCCTGGCCACGGTGTACCGTGTGCTCACCCAGTTCGAGCAGGCCGGGCTGCTGGTTAGGCACCACTTTGAAAGCGGCAAGGCGGTGTTCGAACTGAATGAGGGCAAGCACCACGACCATATCGTCTGCCTGCAATGCGGCCGGGTAGAAGAGTTTTACGACGAAGAGATCGAAAAACGCCAGAAAAAAGCCGCCAGCGAGCGCGGCTTCAGCATCCACGACCATTCACTGCACATCTACGCCGATTGCACCAAGCGGCCCTGCCCCTATAAGCACTGACCGCACGGGCCTGTCTCAAGGCTGCTGCTTGAGCTTGCCTATCCCCAGCACAGCCTCAGCCCGTATTTCTCATACACCGGCTCGGTGTGCCGCGCTTCATTTCAGCAGGAAATATTTCTTGAACGCCACCTTGGCCCAGTGCACCCAACGCCCTGCCCCCACTAAGGAAGCCCTGAACACTATTGCGCCAAAGAACTGATTGAAGCGGCATGGCTTTTCCGTATACTTTCCCTATTCATTCCCGCCACAGGAAAACTTTGGGGACTGTCATGCAGCACATTCTGGTTTATGCCGATTCACTGTCGTGGGGCATCATCCCGCTGACGCGCCAGCGCTTGCCGTTCGAGCAACGCTGGCCAGGCGTGATGGAGATTGCGCTGGGCAACGCCAGCAGCCAGGTGCGGGTTATCGAGGATTGCCTGAATGGCCGTCGCACGGTGTGGGAAGACCCGTTCAAGCCCGGCCGCAATGGCCTGACCGGCTTGGCGCAGTGCATCGAAATACATTCGCCGCTGGCGTTGGTCATTCTCATGCTGGGCACCAACGACTTCCAGTCCATGCATCCGCATACTGCCTGGCATTCCGCGCAGGGCATCGCCACGCTGGTCGGCGCAATTCGCAACGCCCCTATCGAGCCCGGTATGCCGGTGCCGCCTGTACTGGTCGTCGCCCCGCCACCCATCAACGAGCCCAAGGGTCCGATTGCCGCCAAATTCACCGGCGGCGACAGCAAATGTAGAGGCCTGGCGGAAGCTTATCGCAAGGTTTGCGAGGAAGTAGATTGCCATTTCTTCGATGCCGCCAGCGTCGTCACCTCCAGCGCAGTGGACGGCGTACACCTGGACGCCGAGCAGCATCTGGTGCTGGGGCAAACCTTGGCGCAGCTGGTCCGGCCCTGGCTAAAAAGTACCCTGGCCTGAAAAGCAAACGGGAGTTGCCGCAAGCAGCCATCTGAAACAACCTATGGCTGGCAGTCATTCCGCCCAGCCGAACAGTCGCTCGTTGGCCCACGCACAGTGGAATGCTATACAGATTAAAATAGCTTATTGGCGGAGTGATGGCTACCGCGCGGGGGCGGTTTATTGTTATGGCTTGCCCCGAGTGCTAGCTTTTTATGGAAATGGAATACATGAAGTCCTACATGGTGGTTTTTATTATTGTGCTCCTTACCGCTTGTTCAACCAATCCACCGGCTCGGTATGCGAAAGACCATGCCAGCCAGGACGAGTTTGGCGAAAGTGTCTACCGATGCCTTAAAAAAACTACTGTGAGTGAATCGAGCACCATTAAAAATGCTTACGGGACATTGGGGGTGGTAAAAGGTAGCGTTAACTGCGACAGATTCAATTCTTGCATGGCATCGAATGGCTTCAAGAAGTCGGCCCATGGTGAATTTGTGGTCAAAGATTTCGACGAAATCAATTGCAAGCAGTGACGCCACCGTGCCTGCAAATCAAGATGGTCATGGAATCAATCAGGGCTAATCAATAAACAGGCGTGCTATAGCCGAGAGGCGTGAAAGGACAATTAGGCGTGGTGGGTAACAGCCAGTTCCGCCGATTTGTCAGGATCAATTTCCGGGAACTGCAGCACGATCTTGTCGTGTTCGTCCACGTCCACGTCCACGTCCACGTCCACCGTCACCTGGCCGCCGTTGGCTAGCCGGCCGAATAACAGCTCGTCGGCCAAGGCGCGACGGATGGTGTCCTGGATCAGGCGCGCCATGGGGCGGGCACCCATCAGCGGGTCGAAACCAGTCTTGGCCAGATACTCCTTGAGCCGGTCGGTGAAAGCGACTTCCACTTTTTTCTCATGCAGTTGGTCTTCCAGTTGCATGAGGAACTTCTCCACCACGCGCATGATGACGTCGTGATCCAAGGGACTGAAGGACACGATAGCATCCAGGCGGTTGCGGAATTCCGGTGTGAACAAGCGTTTTATTTCGGCCAGGTCATCGCCGCCGCCCACCGCTTTGGTGAAGCCGATGCTGGTCTTGGAAATGGCCTCCGCCCCGGCATTGGTGGTCATGACGATGGTGACATTGCGGAAATCGGCCTTGCGTCCATTGTTGTCGGTCAGCGTGCCGTGATCCATCACCTGCAGCAGGATATTGAAAATATCCGGGTGCGCCTTCTCGATCTCATCCAGCAGCAGCACGCAATAAGGGTGCTTGGTGATGGCCTCGGTCAGCAGCCCACCCTGTTCGAAACCGACGTAGCCCGGCGGTGCACCGATCAGGCGCGATACGGCATGCCTTTCCATATATTCCGACATGTCGAAACGCACCAGCTCGATGCCCAAGGTGTAGGCCAGCTGCCGCGCCACCTCGGTCTTGCCGACACCGGTCGGGCCGGAGAACAGGAAGGCGCCGATCGGTTTCTGCGTGTTGCCAAGACCGCTACGCGCCATCTTGATGGCGGCGGACAGCACTTCGATGGCCTTGTCCTGGCCGAACACCACAGCCTTGAGGTCACGATCCAGCGTCTTCAGTGCATTGCGGTCGTCGCTGGAAATGTTCTTGGGCGGGATGCGGGCGATCTTGGCGATAATGTCCTCGATCTCCTTGTTGCCGATCACCTTCTTCTGCCGCGATTTGGGCAGGATGCGCTGCGCGGCACCGGCTTCGTCGATCACGTCGATCGCCTTGTCCGGCAGGTGGCGGTCGTTGATGTATCTGGCCGACAGCTCCACCGCCGTGCTCAGCGCAGAAGCGGTATATTTGACGCTGTGGTGCGCCTCGAAACGCGATTTGAGGCCCTTGAGGATTTCCACGGTTTCGGCGATGCTGGGCTCGGCTACATCCACTTTCTGGAAACGGCGCGACAGCGCGTGGTCTTTTTCAAAAACCCCGCGGTATTCCTGGTAAGTAGTCGCGCCTATGCACTTGAGCGTGCCGTTGGACAACGCCGGCTTGAGCAGGTTAGAGGCATCCAGCGTACCGCCGCTGGCAGCGCCAGCGCCGATCAGGGTGTGGATTTCGTCGATAAATAGGATGGCATTGGGGTTCTCCGACAGCTTTTTCAGCACCGCCTTCAGGCGCTGCTCGAAATCGCCACGGTATTTGGTACCGGCCAGCAAGGCGCCCATATCCAGTGAATAAATGGTGGCATCGGCCAATATATCCGGCACATTCTTTTCCACGATACGGCGCGCCAACCCCTCTGCTATCGCTGTCTTGCCGACGCCGGCCTCGCCCACCAGCAGCGGGTTGTTCTTGCGGCGGCGGCACAGGGTTTGCACCACGCGCTCCAGCTCCGGGCCGCGCCCGATCAGCGGATCTATCCTGCCAGCCGCCACCTGCGCATTCAGGTTCTGGGTGTAATTTTCCAGCGCGCCAGGCGTGGCGGTTTCGCCTTCGGCTTCTTGCTCAGTTTCAGTGCGCTTGGCACTGTCTTCGGTCACCTTGGCAACACCGTGCGAAATGTAATTGACCACGTCCAGCCGCGTCACCCCCTGCTGGTGCAGGAAGAACACGGCATGCGAATCCTTTTCGCCAAAAATAGCGACCAGCACGTTAGCACCAGTGACTTCACTCTTGCCGGAGGACTGGACATGCAGAATGGCGCGCTGGATGACACGCTGGAAACCCAGCGTGGGTTGGGTATCCACTTCATCGCTACCGGTCACAGTCGGTGTGTGTTCCTCGATATAGCCGGCCAGTTCGCGCCGCAGGGTATCCAGCTTGGCGCCGCAGGCACGCAGCACCTGCGCCGCCGTCGGATTGTCTATCATCGCCAGCAGCAAGTGTTCCACGGTGATAAGTTCATGACGCTTCTGTCGCGCATCCATGAACGCCATGTGGAGGGATACCTCAAGTTCCTGTGCAATCATTTCCGACCTTTCAAGATTCTTCCATCACGCACTGCAGCGGGTGCTGATGTTCCCGGGCAAATGCGGTCACCCGGCTGACCTTGGTTTCGGCGATGTCATGCGGATAGATGCCGCATACGCCCGCCCCATCGTTATGTACTTTGAGCATGATCTGCGTCGCCTGTTCGCGATCTTTCGCAAAAAACTGCTGCAAGACTTGTACCACGAAGTCCATAGGCGTGAAGTCATCGTTTAGCAACAGCACCTTGTATAGCGGTGGCGGCTTGTGCCGGGTAATCGTTGGTTCGACAAGAGCGCTCTCGTGGTGTTTCGTGCTAGCCATATCCGTGACCTATTTTGACCCTAATTGTGGATTTTTCAAGGGCCATGCGGATTAGGGGTATAAAAACGTCAACGGGCAATGCGCACACTCTTCACGATACGATCCTGGGTCTGCACAATTTCTATCATGTGCTCGCCGATCTTGAAGCTGGTTCCCGCTTCCGGGATGTCCTCGAAGTGTTCCAGCACCAGGCCGTTGATGGTTTTCGGACCATCCAGCGGGAAACTGAAACCCAGTTTACGGTTAACGTCACGCAGTTGCGCGCTACCATCTACCAGCCAGCTGCCGTCCGGCTGCTGGTGATAGGCGGCACTACGCAAAGGAGATTGGCTGGTGAACTCGCCGACAATTTCTTCCAGAATGTCCTCCAACGTCACCAGCCCTTTCAGTTCGCCATATTCGTCCACCACTAGCGCCAGCCGTTCGCGCTTCTCCTGAAATTGCTGCAGCTGGGTATACAGTGGCGTGCCAGAGGGTACGAAATAAGGCTCCGCAAGCACTTCGCGTAGCAGTTCCTGGGTCAGCTCGCCGTTCTGCGCCTGGTGCATGACCTTGCGGATGTGCAGGATGCCGATCACTTCCTCGTTGGCGCCCTGCCGCACCAGCATGCGCGTGTGGTGGCTGGTGGCGACCTGCTCCACGATAGTCTCGATAGGGGCATCGAAATCCACTGCCTCGATCTGGGTGTGGGCGGTCATGACGTCGTCCACCGTGGTTTTTTCCAGATCAAACAGGTTGAGCAGGATGCTCTTGTGCTTTTTCGGGATATAGACGCCGGCTTCGGTGACAATAGTGCGTAGCTCCTCCATGCTCACCGCATGTGCCGTTTCACTGAAATCCGGCTTGAGCCGCAACAGGCCAAGCAGCGCACGCACAAATAGGTTGACGAACCAGGTGATGGGCTGGGTAAGCTTGAGCAAAAAATACAGTACATAGCTGGAAGCAAAGGCCACCGGCTCGGGATAGGCGGCCGCGATCACCTTGGGCGTAATCTCGCTGAACACCAGGATGGAAAAGGCAATGGCCAGGGTGGAAAAGGTCAACACCAGCTCGCCCTCGCCGAACAGGCGTACGGCGATAATGGTGGCCAGAGTGGTGGTCGCCGAAATGGAGAAGGTGTTGCCGAGCAAAATCACACCCAGCAGCTTGTCGGTCTTGGCCAGCAGCGCATGCGCCAGGCGCGCGCCGCGATGGCCTGCGTTGCTGAGATGGCGCAGCCGGTAGCGGTTGACCGCCATCAGGCCGGTTTCAGCCGCCGAGAAGAATGCCGAGCTCGCCAGCAGTGCAATCAGCGCCGCGAACAGCGCCGATAAGGGGATGTCGTCCAAGGGATGTAGGTGAAGTTGTTATGCGATGGGACAAGTTTCCGCGCAAGCACGGAAACTTGTCAAGCAGACTTCAAGGCGTAGCGTCGGCCGCTTCCTTCTTTTCCACCTTTACCAGGTCTTCGCGCGAGATGCCCAGCCACATCACGATCGGGCTGGCCACCAGCACCGAGGAATAGATGCCGAACAGGATGCCGATGGTCAAAGCTAATGCAAAATTGTGCAGCACCTCGCCGCCGAAGAACAGCATGGACAGCACCATGGTCTGCGTCATGGCGTGAGTGATGATGGTGCGCGACATGGTGCGGGTAATGGCGTTGTCGATGACTTCAGCCACGCCAGCCTTGCGCATTTTGCGGAAATTCTCGCGCACCCGGTCGAATACCACCACCGATTCATTCACCGAATAGCCCAACACCGCCAGCACGGCGGCCAGCACAGTGAGGTTGAATTCCCACTGGAAGAAGGCGAAGAAGCCGAGAATAATCACCACGTCATGCAGGTTGGCGATGATGGCGGCCACACCGAACTTCCACTCGAAACGCATCCACAAATAGAGCACAATGCCGATGGAAACGATCAGCAGCGCCAGCGCGCCGTTGTCATAAAGCTCCTGCCCAACCTGCGGGCCGACGAATTCCACCCGGCGCATTTCCACCTGCGCGTTATCCTGTTGCAGCGCATGCAGCACTTGCTCGGACAGCTGCGCGCTGGAAACCCCCTGCTTGACCGGCAGGCGGATCAGCACGTCGCGGCTGGTGCCGAAATTCTGCACCGTGGCGTCCTTGAGGCCGATACCGTCCACCGCGCTGCGGATTTTGCCGATATCCGCGCTTTGCGGGTAGCTCACTTCCATCACCGTGCCGCCGGTGAAGTCCACGCCCAACGCCAGTCCCTTGGTGGAAAGGAAATACACCGCCAGGATGAAGGTGACCAGCGAAATGGATGTGGTCAGCCGCCCATAGCTCATGAACGGGATGTCGTGCTTGATTCTGAATAATTCCATAGTTTCTTCCTAACCAATCGCCAGCTTGTTGATCTTGCGGCGGTAGCCGTAGAACAGGTTGACCATGGCGCGCGACACCAGCACCGCGCTGAACATTGAAGTCATGATCCCCAGCACATGCACCACGGCAAAGCCCTTGACCGGGCCGGTGCCGAACATGAACAGCGCCAACCCGGCGATCATGGTAGTGACGTTGGAGTCGAGAATGGTGCCGAAGGCGCGCTCATAGCCAGTAGCAATGGAAGCCTGCGGGGAATTGCCTGCACGCAGCTCCTCGCGCACCCGCTCGTTGATCAACACGTTGGCGTCAATCGCCATACCCAGCGCCAGCGCGATGGCGGCCAGGCCGGGCAGGGTTAAGGTCGCCTGCAACATGGACAGCACCGCCACCAGCAGCAGCAGGTTGAAACCCAGCGCCAGTACCGACACCGTGCCGAACACCATGTAGTAGAGCGCCATCATCACCGCAATGGCGGCGAAGCCCCACAGCGTGGAATGCACGCCGCGGCGGATGTTCTCCTCGCCCATGCTGGGGCCGACGGTGCGTTCCTCGATGATCTCCATTGGCGCTGCCAGCGCGCCGGCACGCAGCAGCAGGGCCACATCGGTGGCTTCCTGCACATTGGCCATACCGGAAATCTGTACACGGCCGCCGCCGATTTCCTCGCGGATCACCGGTGCGGTAATCACTTCGGTCTGGCCTTTTTCCACCAGCAGGATGGCCATGCGCTTGCCGACGTTATCACGCGTGATCTGCTTGAAGATGCGCGCGCCGCGACCGTCGAAATTGACATGCACCACCGAACCGCCGGTCTGCTGGTCGATGCCGGGGCCGGCATCGGTGATGTAATCGCCGGTCAGCACCACCTGCTTTTTCACCAGCACTGGCAGGCCGTTACGCTCAATGTAGAATTCGTCGCCGAACGGCACCTGGCCCTTGGAAGCGTTCTGCAGGGTGGCGCCATCGCTCTTGTCCTCATCCACCATGCGGATTTCCAGGGTGGCGGTACGACCCAGAATTTCCTTGGCCTTGGCGGTATCCTGCACGCCCGGCAGCTGCACCACCACGCGATCCAGCCCCTGCTGCTGGATGATGGGTTCAGCCACGCCCAGCTCGTTGACGCGGTTGTGCAGGGTTTGCATGTTCTGCTTGAGGGCGAATTCCTGGATGCGCTTTTGCGCCGGCAGGCCCAGGCTGGCAATCAGCAGCCTTTCGCTGCCGTTGTCGGATTCCTTGAGGGTCAGGTCAGGGTAATTCTTGCTGATTTCCGCTTCGGCCTTGGCCAGTTCGGCGGCGTCCTTGAACTTCACCTGCACCGTCTGCCCTTCGCGCACCACGCCCAGATAGGCGATGCGCTTCTCGCGCATGGTGGTGCGCAGGTCACCAACATAACGCTCCGCCGCCTTGTTGACGGCAGCGGTCATATCCACTTGCAGCAGGAAGTGCACGCCGCCACGCAAGTCGAGGCCGAGATACATCGGCTTGGCGCCAATGGCATACAGCCAGGCGGGCGAGCGCGACAGCAGGTTGAGTGCCACCACGTAATCACGCCCCAGCTTGCTGGCCAACACATCCTTGGCCTTGATCTGGGTGTCGGTGTCGGAAAAACGCACCTTGACACCGGTCGGATCAAGAAAAACGGCGTCGTAAGTCAATTGATTAGCCTTGAGCACGGTTTCCACCTGCCCAAGCAGGGCGGGATCCACCTTGCCATCGCTCTTGGTCGGCGACACCTGCACCGCCGGCGATTCGCCGAAGAAATTAGGCATGGCGTACACCGCGCCGAACAGCAAGGCAGTCAGGATCAGGATGTACTTCCACAGGGGGTAGCGGTTCATGGGACTAGCCTGTCGAAAAATTTAGAGAGACTTAATAGTGCCCTTGGGCAACAAGGTTTGCACGGTGTGCTTCTGCACCTGGACCACGGTTTCCGGGGCGATTTCCAGGCTGACGAAGCCATCGCCCACCTTGGTAATCTTGCCCACCAGTCCGCCGGAGGTTGCCACTTCGTCACCCCGTTGCAGGGCTTCCAGCATCTTGCGGTGCTCCTTGGCTTGCTTCATCTGCGGACGGATGAGCATGAACCAGAACAGCACGAAAATCACCACCAGCGGCAGAAAACTCATGAAATCAGGGGCGGGCGCCGCACCTGCGGCATAGGCATTGCTGATGAACATCGGAATATTCCTTTAACGTAAGTCGCTAAAAACCGCGGAATGGTATCACAAAGTCCCGCGCCGCCGCTTGAATTCCTTGGCGAAAGCAGGTAGTTGCCCTTGCTCGATGGCGGCACGTATGCCCGCCATCAACTCCTGGTAGAAGTGCAAGTTGTGAATGGTATTAAGGCGCGAGCCAAGAATTTCGCCCACCTTGTGCAGGTGGTGCAGATAGGCGCGCGTGACGTGGCGGCAGGTGTAGCAGGCACACTCCGAATCAAGCGGGCTGGTATCGGCCTTGTAACGCGCGTTCTTCAGCTTGACGTCACCAAAACGGGTAAACAGCCAGCCGTTGCGCGCGTTGCGCGTCGGCATCACGCAGTCGAACATGTCCACCCCGCGTAGCACCGCATCCACCAGGTCTTCCGGCGTGCCAACGCCCATTAAATAACGCGGCTTGTCGGCCGGCATCCGCGGCGCCAAGTGGTCGAGGATGCGCAGCATATCCTCCTTGGGCTCACCCACCGACAGCCCACCAATGGCATAGCCGTCGAAACCAATGTCAGTCAACCCGGCCAGCGACTGATCGCGCAAATCCTCGTACATGCCGCCCTGGATGATGCCGAACAAGGCGTTGGGGTTGCCTTCGTGCGCCGCCTTACTGCGCGCCGCCCAGCGCAGCGACAGTTCCATCGAATCGCGCGCCTGCGTCCAAGTGGCCGGGTAAGGCGTACATTCGTCGAAGATCATCACGATGTCGGAGTTCAGCACCCGCTGGATGCGCATGGATTCCTCCGGCGTGAGGAAGCAGGCGTCGCCATTGATCGGCGAACGGAACTTGACCCCTTCCTCCGTAATCTTGCGCAACGCCCCCAAGCTCCACACCTGGAAGCCGCCGGAATCGGTCAAAATCGGCCCGTCCCAGCCCATGAAACCATGCAAACCGCCATGCGCCGCAATCACCTCCAGCCCCGGCCGCAGCCACAGGTGGAAGGTGTTGCCCAACACGATGTGCGCGCCAATATTGTGAATTTCCTGCGGCGACAGCGTTTTCACTGTGCCATAAGTGCCCACAGGCATAAACGCCGGCGTTTGCACTTGGCCGTGCGCCAAAGTCAGTTCGCCGCGCCGCGCCGCGCCATCTTGCTGGGTTAGGGAAAATTGCATGGATACTGTGTGGTAATTCAAGGATGCGCGATACTACCACAAGGCTTTGCTATACTATCCGCAGTTAAATTAATCAGAGCCCGTCATGGCCGAACCTACTTCCCGCCCCCGCCGCAGAAAACCATTACTTGATCCCACCCTGCGCGAACGCAGCATTTACCTGTTGCCCAACCTGTTCACCACGGCCGCGTTGTTTGCCGGGTTTTATTCGGTGGTGCAGGCCATGGGCGGGCGTTTCGAGCAGTCGGCAGTGGCGATTTTTATTGCCATGGTGATGGACGGGCTGGATGGCCGCGTGGCTCGGTTGACACATACCCAGAGCGCATTCGGCGCGGAATACGACAGCTTGTCCGACATGGTGTCGTTTGGCGTGGCACCGGCGCTGGTGCTGTATGTGTGGGCGCTCAAGCCGATGGGTAAACTAGGCTGGATCGCCGCCTTCATTTATTGTGCGGGAGCGGCGCTACGGCTGGCGCGCTTCAATACCAAGCTGGACGAAAGTGATAAGCGCTATTTCCAGGGGCTGCCTAGCCCCGCGGCCGCCGCTTTGCTGGCCGGTCTGGTTTGGGTGATGAACGACAACGGCATCGGCGGAACAGACGTTTTCTTTGGCTGGCTGCAGATGAAGTGGATTGCCTGGGGCTTCACGGTGTTTGCCGGCCTGACCATGGTGAGCGACTTGCGCTACTTCAGCGGCAAGGATTTCAACTTGCGCCGCAGCGTGCCGTTTGTCGTCATTTTGATGATCGTGCTGGGTTTCGTGCTGATTTCCTACAGCCCAGCGGAAGTGCTGTTCGGTACTTTCGTGGTCTATGGCCTGTCGGGATACGCCAGTTGGCTGATGCGGCGCTTGAACCAACCGAAAGCGGCTTGATCTGTTGCGTTAAGCGGAAAAACCCTTTATATTTCCCGCACTATGTTTTTCAATCGCTACATCACACTGTCCCTCCCGCATTTTGGCCTGCTGTTGGCAGGCCTGCTGCTGCGCCCCGCGCGCTAAATATCTCACCCCCCAATTCGAGTTTTACCAGGTTCGCAAGGTACAATCCGCTACCATGCGAGTGAAGAATTTATAGCCTTTTCAGGCTCAGGAAAATTTGGAGTAATGCCATGCAGGACAAGTTAATCATATTCGATACGACGTTACGTGACGGTGAACAAAGCCCCGGCGCGGCCATGACCAAGGAAGAAAAGATCCGCATCGCGCGCCAGCTGGAAAAGTTGGGTGTGGACGTGATCGAGGCCGGCTTTGCCGCCGCCAGCCCGGGCGATTTCGACGCCATCCGCAGCATCGCCGAAATCATCAAAAATTCGACCGTGTGCTCCTTGGCACGCGCCAGCGAGAACGACGTGCGGCGCGCCGGCGAGGCCATCAAGCCGGCCAAATCGGGACGCATCCACACCTTTATCGCCACCAGCCCGATTCACATGGAAAACAAGCTGCGCATGACGCCCGACCAAGTGGTCGAGCGCGCGGTGCAGGCCGTGAAGTGGGCCAAGGAATACACCGACGACGTGGAGTTTTCCGCCGAGGATGCGGTGCGCTCCGACATCGACTTCCTGGTGCGCGTGTTCGACGCGGTAATCCAGGCCGGGGCCAAGACCATCAATGTGCCGGACACCGTGGGCTATTCCATCCCGGCATTATGGGGCGAGCGCTTCAAGCAGTTGCTCGAGCGGGTGCCCAATGCCGACAAGGTGGTGTGGAGCACGCACTGCCACAACGACCTCGGCATGGCGGTCGCCAACTCTCTCGCCGCCGTGATGAACGGCGCGCGCCAGGTGGAATGCACCATCAACGGCTTGGGCGAGCGTGCCGGCAACGCCAGCCTGGAAGAAGTGGTGATGGCGGTGAAAACGCGCAAGGACGTATTCCCCTGCGACACGCGCATCGACACCACGCAGATCGTGCCGACCTCCAAGCTGGTTTCCAGCATCACCGGCTACCCGGTGCAGCCCAACAAGGCCATCGTCGGAGCGAATGCGTTTGCGCATGAATCCGGCATCCACCAGGATGGCGTGCTCAAGCACCGCGAAACCTACGAAATCATGCGCGCCGAAGACGTGGGCTGGAACGCCAACAAACTCACCCTGGGCAAACTTTCCGGCCGCAACGCCTTCCGCACCCGCTTGAAGGAGTTGGGCATCGAGCTGGATAGCGAGGATGCGCTCAACGCCGCCTTCGCCCGCTTCAAGGAGTTGGCCGACAAGAAATCGGAAATCTTCGATGAGGATTTGCATGCCTTGGTCAGCGACGAGTTCGTCAGCGAAGCCAGCGAAAACTACAAGCTGGTGTATTTGAACGCCTGCTCGCAGACCGGAGAGATTCCCCACGCAAAAGTCATCGTGCTGGATAACGGCGCCGAACGTAGTGCCGAAGCCGATGGCGGCGGCCCGGTGGATGCCTCGTTCAAGGCCATCGAGCAGCTTGCCACCAGCGGCGCCGAATTGCTGCTGTACTCGGTCAACAACATCACCACCGGCACCGATGCACAAGGCGAAGTCACCGTGCGCCTGGCCAAGGGCGGCCGCATCGTCAATGGCCAGGGCGCGGACACCGACATCGTCATCGCTTCGGCCAAGGCTTATTTGAACGCTCTCAACAAGCTGCACAGCAAGATGGAACGCGCCCACCCGCAAGTTTGAGTCAGGTTGGCAGCACCCCGACAGGCCGCCTTCGTGCGGCCTGTTTTTTGGTCAGAATTTGCGCCCGAGGTACTTGCTATCGCTGAACGTCGTCAGCCAGTTGGGGCGGAAAGCGGTCATCAGGGTAATGGCCATGCCGGTTAGCATGGCTTCGGACCAGGCCAGCAGGATGTAGTAGGGCAGGTAGTTTTGCGTCAGGTAGGCGTAGGGATAAACCCCGCTCACAGCCAGCAACAGCGTCACCACCACACCGTAGGCCAGCATCACCAGCGCGGCGCCGAGGAAGGCATCGACGAAAATGTAAACGAACAGGTGATTGGGCAGTTTTCGGTCGGCCAGGATATAAAGGCGGTGGCTGAACAGCACCGGCAGCGCACCCATCAGCAGCAGGTTGAGCGCGAAGCTGTCCCAACCGGAAGCGCCGGACAGCGTCACCCCCAGCAGCACGATGACAAGGCCAATCAAAGCCAGTTGCGGGCCGAACATCAACGTCAACAGGGTAGCACCGAGCAGGTGGAAATTCAGCCCTGGCCTGATGCCGGCTTTGACGCTCCACGCCAGCATCAGCCCCACGCACATGCCCAGCCAGACGTTGAGCAGGTCCACCTGCGCCAGCCGCCGCCAAGGCGCGCTACGCACAGCCCCCGCCAGCAGCAGAAAAGCCAGCGCTCCGCCGATCCAGAGCAAGGCAGGAGGAAGCAGGTGGTCGGGAAAGTTCATGGCGGATGATTCACGGCGAATTCTCGGCTACACTTTACGACCTTTTTGATGGATGGAGAATACCTTGCAGCTGGCTTTATTCGACCTGGACAATACCTTGCTGGCGGGCGACAGCGATTTCGAATGGGGGCGCTTCCTGATTAGCCAAGGCGTGCTCGATGAGGAGCTGCATTTGGCGCGCAATGCCCAGTTTTACGAAGATTACAAGCAGGGCACGCTGGACATCCACGCCTTCCTGGAATTCCAGTTGAAGCCGCTGTCCATGCACCCACGCACCCAACTCGATGCCTGGCACGCGCAATACATGGAGCAAGTCGTCCGCCCGATGATGACGGACAAGGCGCGCGCGCTGGTGGAAAAACATCGCGCCAACGGTGACCTGCTGGCGGTAGTCACCGCCACCAACAGCTTCGTCACCCGTCCGATTGCCTTGGAGTACGGTGTGGAAAATCTCATCGCCACCGACCCGGAAGAGCTGGATGGCCAGTACACCGGCCGCGTTGCGGGATTACCAAGCTTCAAGGATGGCAAGGTCACGCGCCTGCTGCAATGGCTGGAAGCACGTGGCCAGTCGCTCAAGGATTTCGAAACTAGCTGGTTCTACAGCGATTCACTCAATGACCTGCCGCTACTCAAGCTGGTGGACAGGCCGGTAGCGGTCAACCCAGACCCGACCTTGCGGGCTTATGCCGAGGAACAGGGCTGGCCCATCATCAGCCTACGGGAATAAGACGCCTCGGTTAGCGCCCGAGGATCACTTCCAGCACAAACTTGCTGCCGATATAGGCCAGCAACAGCAGCACGAAGCCACCCAGCGTCCAACGCACGGCGATGCGGCCGCGCCAGCCTTTTACGCGGCGGCCGACCAGCAATGCGCCGAAGATCAGCCAGGCGGCGATGGAAAACACGGTCTTATGGTTGAACTGGAGCGGCTGGTGGAACAACTCTTCAGTAAAGAAAATCCCGCTGACCACGGTCAGGGTAAGCAGCACAAAGCCAATGCTGATGATCTGGAACAGCAACTGTTCCATCGACATGATGGGCGGAAAATTGGGTAGGCGTAGCAGCGGCGTCTTGTTGTGCAGGCTGCGCTCGGCAAACGCCATCAACCCGGCATGCAAGGCGGCGAAGGTGAATAGGCTATAGGCCAGCAGGGCGATGACCAAGTGCGCGCCAAACAACGCATCGCCGGTATAGGGCAATACATGGCTTTCCGGCACCAGCTTTTGCAGCAGCACGAACAGCGCGGCGGGCGGCAACACGAATGCCTGCAAGGCGTGCAGGTTGTAGCGCAGGCTGGCTAGCCAGTAAATCAGAACCGTCAACCACAGGATGGCGGAAAGCGCGTTGACCAGGCCAAGGTTGATGCCGTCGCTCAGGAATACGCTATGCGCCAGCAGCCAGCCATGCAAGGTCAAGCCAGCGGCCACCGCCAGGCGCTCGTATTGCCCGCTGGCGAATTTTTTCGTATGCCACTGGATGAAGGCCACCAGGGTATATAACAGTGCAACGGCAAGATAAGGCAGAAAGTCGAGCATGGTTCCGGTAAAATTAGACGTTTGCCAAATATAACATGACATCGAAAGCCACAGTATGTTCGACAACCTGACCGGCCGCCTGGCCGGCGTTATCAAAACCCTGCGCGGACAGGCACGCCTGACCGAAGACAACATCCAGGATGCCCTGCGCGAGGTACGCATGGCTTTGCTGGAAGCCGACGTGGCACTGCCCGTGGTCAGGGATTTCATCGCCCACGTCAAGGAGCGCGCGCAGGGGCGCGAGGTTCTGCAAAGCCTGACGCCGGGCCAGGCAGTGGTCCAGGTGGTGCATGAAGAACTGACCAAATTGATGGGTGGGCACAATGCCGCGCTCAACCTGGCCGCGGTGCCGCCCGCCATTATCCTGATGTCCGGCTTGCAGGGCTCCGGCAAGACCACCACCTCGGCCAAACTGGCGCGCTTGCTTAAAGAACAGAAAAAGAAGGTGCTGCTGGTCAGTGCCGACGTCTACCGCCCGGCGGCCATCGAGCAGCTGCGCACCTTGGCGGCGCAACTGGAAATTGATTGCTTCGATTCCAACGCCGGCCAGAAGCCGGCGGACATCGCCCGCGACGCACTGGATTACGCGCGTCGCCACTTCCACGACGTGATGATCTTCGACACCGCCGGCCGGCTGGCGATCGACGAAGCCATGATGGCCGAGATCAAGAATCTACATGCCTTGCTCAACCCGATCGAGACCCTGTTCGTGGTGGATGCCATGCAGGGCCAGGATGCGGTCAACACCGCGCGCGCCTTCAACGAAACCTTGCCGCTCACCGGCGTGGTGCTGACCAAGCTGGATGGCGATGCACGCGGCGGCGCGGCGCTGTCGGTGCGCCAAGTCACCGGCTGCCCGATCAAGTACGTCGGCGTCAGCGAGAAGGTAGACGGCCTGGAACCGTTCCACCCGGAGCGCATGGCTTCGCGCATCCTCGGCATGGGCGACGTGCTCAGCCTGATCGAGCAGGCGCAGAAGAATGTGGACATGGACGAGGCCAAGAAACTGGCCGACAAGGTCAAGTCCGGCAAGAGCTTCGACCTGGAAGACTTCAAGTCGCAGATGGTGCAGATGCGCAAAATGGGCGGCGTTGGCGCGCTGATGGACAAGATGCCGGCACAAATGGCGGGCATGGCCGGCGCCATGAGCGGCCCGGCGGGCGACAAGGCCATCGGCCGCATCGAAGGCATCATCAACTCCATGACCCCACTGGAGCGGCGCAAGCCGGAGCTCATCAAAGCCTCGCGCAAACGCCGCATTGCCACGGGGTCTGGCGTGCAGGTGCAGGAGGTTAACCGCCTACTCAAGCAGTTCGAGGAAATGCAGAAAATGATGAAAATGGTTTCCAAGGGTGGCATGGGCAAGATGATGCGCGCCATGCAGGGGCGCTTTCCCGGCCTGCGCTAAGCCAGTTTGTTGACGCAACAAGCACATTCCCGCATAATTGCGCCCCTTTTGGGACGGTAGCTCAGTGGTAGAGCAGCGGACTTTTAATCCGTTGGCCGTGGGTTCGACCCCCACCCGTCCCACCAGTAAACAAGCGGCTCACATCTCTGTGTGTCACCGGAAGCATAATTGTGCCGAAACGGCACGGTTATGCCTCCTTTTTTGGACGGCACGGTTATGCTTCCGGTGTATACCGGTCAAAAGGTCTCCGATCAGCTACACATGTCTCAAATACCTCAGCTTTCCGGCCAAAGCCGACCTTAGATATCTGGTCAGAATTGGGCGGCAATACACCGGTTACTTACCGATCAGCAGCTGACCGAGTCAGCGAAACTCAGTACTCTAAAGGCATACTGCAATTATTTTGTTGACACGAGATTTCGTGGACAACCCATACCTGTAGCATGCATATATAAGGGGGCCTTACCTAGTCGTCCCTGAAAAACCCCATTTTCTCAGCCAGTCAATTGCATGGTGGGCTGATAGCCGGCCAGCAACTGACGAAGGCTGAGTCCGAAACGGGCGCA